>OKKB01000302.1_pt1 | contig 16462 bp, 7 predicted proteins | sample 1613931 | NCBI WGS metagenome assembly OKKB01 (sample SAMN04436893, study PRJEB24849) | human gut metagenome | biome: human gut; feature: NICU; material: stool | host: Homo sapiens | place: USA: Saint Louis, MO | collected 2012-02-08
CTTTTTCGACGTCACCAGCACCAAGCTGTTCAGCCCCACGTTTGTTTTGGAAAATATTGGTAATCACAGGGAATTCCAAAATAATATCAGCACCAGAGAGTTTATCGCCAACAAAGTAGTTACTACCATTTTCATGTTGCTTGCGCATAATGTCTTCTAAATAGTTCAAGTTCTTTTTCAATTCAGGAATGTAAAACATACTATCAATTCCATTGACCAATAATCCCATTAAGAATTTGGTTCCAAATGGTGCTTGTTGTTTAGCAAATCCATGAACTAATAAAGCAACCAAGTTAGGTTGTAATGTTCCTTCAGCGTAATGCAAAAAGTAATCAACTTGGTTTTGAAGTTTACGATTGGCAGGAGTCAAGATATTAGTGGTGTCATAGTTTGACAAGATATAGTTAAAAATATGGCCAGTTTCAGCAATCACTTCAGATTCACCAGTCTTGGTATCAATAACTTCAATGACAGGGGACTTTCCCAATGGGTGAACATTCTCCAATTCTTTGGGAGCTCTGAATTGTTTGTTTCTCAAGTAGACTTTTAATTCAAATGGAATATTCAATTCTTCCAATAACCAAATGACTCTTTGTGAACGGGAATAGTTAAGCCTTACGTATTTATGTGTTAGTAGGATAAACAGGGAGGAATGTCTAGCATAGTGTAGCTAAACAATTAATATACATACCAGTGAACAATAATTTTGGTGTCAGACATATTCTGTGAGGAGTTGTTGTAAGTAATTATATGCTAGTAAAAGTTTTATGTGGGAATTGATTCAGTCAATTATCAATATGCTATTACTGTTGGTTATAAAGATTCTAAAAAAAGGACAATAAAGTTATTTAAAAAATGCGAATTCCAGATATGGTGGATTTATATATTTTTTACTCCCTAAAATTTATTACTTCATGTTATATTTTTTTTGGAAGGGGGCCGCAGGGGGGACCACAGGGTGGGCGGAGAAGAGGAAGTGGGACGAGTTGGCAGAGACAAGAGTGCGGAGCTCGCACAACAAGTATAATAATAACACCAATGTTATTTCATACAACACAGAAATGGCCATTTACAAAAACATATAGTATCCATTAGAAGTCAATTTTATTGTTTTAATTTGAAAAAAACACTCTTTTTTTTCATTCGTAGCTTTATAACATCTTATTATTTTCATATCGTGGCGAATAATTCATAATTTGATCTTCTTTTCCCTTTGTTTGATTCTAGATCTGGTAGAATCTTAATGCGGAGTTAGTAAGCAAACTGTTGATAGTTTTGTAACACCATTTGCCACCACACAAATGACGCACAAATCATCTGAATTTATTCCCATACAAAAAATATAGGGAGCAGCACTACGTAAGCCAGATATTTCAAAAACTGCCATCTAAACAAACCGTCAAGTTGAGTTATAGAAACAAAAAAAAAAAAAAATAAGATCACATGTATTGTTCGGAAACACAAGCTTGTTATTTCATCAAGTTGTATTGTCTATGTAAAAGAAACACAAAAAGAAAACAGAAACAGCAATCATCATTTCCATGACTATCAGATATACTTTTGATTTGGAAAATGCTGTGGCGTGAAATTATAATGATTAAAAAATAGCAAACTCAAGTTATAATATACTGTAGACATTCCTTTACAGTTATTGATAACGTAGGATAGTTGGTCTACTCATATTGATAGTTGGCATTGGCAAATCCAGTAAAAGTTAGGTAGAAAAAAACCCGTCTTGTAATTAAAGTATCGTGAAATATACCAATAGTCGTTTTAAGTGATGTTGTTTCGGATTTTCTTGTTATTGCTTGTCGTTACAATGATTCATATAGGCAAACTCTGATGTTTTCTTTACTCTATCAAGAACACCAATCCCCAAGCGGCACCTGCTGCTATTGATCCAACAACAACCATTTCAAAACCAGCAGCAAATTTTTTATGATTTGGACAACCTTCACCCATAGAAATACTACATTTGAAATAACCAAATAACATAAGCACCACCAACATTGCCACCACACTTATTATTAAACCTGTGCCCACTTCTTTAGTGAAAAAGTATGGTAATAATGGCACAAACCCACCAAGGAAATATGAAGCACCAATTGTAAGGGCTGATGTTAATTCTCTGCCGGCTGCTGGCTCTTCCAAGCCTTTACCGTATCTGATGACAAAATCTATTAAATTTTTCGGTTTTGCATCCAAATCTTTTAAGAATGATATGATAGTTTGTTCACTAGCCCCTAATTCAAACATGATTTCGGCAGCATCTTGGTTAATTGCTTCAGGTTTCTTGAAAAATTCCAATTTTTCCTTTTTAACTTGACTAAAGTAATATTCTGATTCTGACTTTGCAGCTAAATAACCACCTAACCCCATGGATATGGCCCCTGATACCAATTCAGCCATACCACCAGTGATAACCAACTTGGAGTCACCTAAAGATGATAAACCAGCGGTCAATGCAAATGGGACAGTTAACCCATCAGATAATCCAATGATGATATCTGACATAACCCTTGGATCAAAAGTATTGAAAAATGCGGTAATGCTGTCGACTCCTTCTTCTTCTTTGTTTTCACTAGAAGATGCTGCCGATATAGAAGCAGCAGCTTGAATGATAGCTTCCTCTCTGGCAAGTTGTTGAGCTCTTTCATCGTTACTGTCAGTTGATCCATATGGAATTTGATTGCTGTCTATTAATCTTTCCACTCTTTCAAGTTCAGCATCGGAGGCATCTTTGCTCAGCACAAGTTTAGATATACCGTTTTTTATTGCAACAAGAGACATGATGTGTATATGTGTGAATACTTGTTTTGATTGTTATATGGAGCAAGTTGGTTTTGCTTGGATTATGAAAATCAAAAAATGATGTGTATTGTATATGATGATTAAATACAAACACAATGACAATAAATTAAAGAATTGTTTTTAGAAAGTGAAAAAAACAAGACAAGAATGGGAAATATGCAAATCAAAATTTGATAAATTAAAGCAAATATAAATAGAATAAAATGAAATTAAAATAGTAAGAAAAGAGAAGAAAAGAAATGAAAAGAAAATTTATTAATTAAATATGAAAAGCAAAGGGGGAAGTGATTAAATATTTATACTATCAAATAGTAATAATAATATTTAGTTAGAGGAAAATATTATATTGAATAATTTATTGTGATGGGTTTTTATTTTTCTTTTTTGTCACAATTTGACAAATTTAACAATTTTTGTTTTGCTTTAGTAAATTTTCAAAGTTTTAGTTTCTTATTTTGCAAACTATGCTTCTTCTTCATCATTTCAATTCTACTTATTTCAGGTTTGTTTGTTGTGTATTTTCCACCAATAATTGCAGTTCACCAATGTATTATTACGTTATATATACTCTATAATGTACTATATGTTTCTACTTGCCCTGACCAACCAAGAATTGTTTCACTTTTTATCTTTGCTTTGCTCTCTCATGCTTTCGCATTTCGTGTTGTGGATTTCATCTTCATACAATAATTCTGTGTACATTATGACACAAAACATCTGCATCTTCTTTTTTTCTTCTACTACTTTATTATTATTGTTTGAACACCGAAATACTAGCATACAAACCAACCCCCCCCTCTTTCTATAACTCCAATTACATTCCTAAATCACATACACAAATTAATACACGATTGTGCTTTGATAGTAATTAAAACACCAACTGAACTACCAGCTAGTCAAATGTGTGAACAGGACAAAAACAAAGAAGGGGGGAGGGAAGAACTTAATTAAGCGGTGGTGGTGAAAGAACGAAAAAAAACAGAGGACAAAAGTATTTGCTGTTTTTGTTTCGTGCAAGTGGCTAGTTTGCAGCACAAAAAAAAAATAATGGGTATTATTATAGTATTTGCTGACAAATTGGAAACCTCTGATTGGCCAATTTTTTGCTTACTAAATATGCACACAAGCTAATAGTGCTATACATAAATTCACGGATATATAGATATGGTTGAACACACGACTTTAGATGATATCTGCAGTGACGATGACAGATATCTATATTCGTATGTTTAGTAAAGGATACAGAATAAGAAACGTTTCTAGCATGTTGACGCAGGTCTAACAATATATGTAATAAAGCGTTCGTTTTCCCCGTGAAAGAGAACTAACCTGAAACAAACGATTTCAACAACCAACGTATTCGGACAGGAATATATGTAGAGAATGCTACATAATAATAACTGTGAAAAATTTCATTACATACTTTCCCTACAATCATAGCATCCCTTGTATATGTTCCCAATAGTGGCAAAACTCTCTTGAATGGCTTTAATTAATAATCACGTTTTTTCTCATCATGAGCGGGATTTTTATTTTCTTTTTTTATTTGGCAGATAATTACGACATCATCTTTGATGTTGCATTTGATTCAACATACTTTTTTGGGACGGTTTTTTTCGTGCACAAAATCATAAAGCACTCCAATTGTATTGATGGGGGTTTTACTTGACATATACTATGGAATGGGTTTAGGTAGTTGAATTGTATAAACACATGCCATACACTAATAATCATTACCTTGTTTTATTTTTTAATATGGGTCGGGAACACAACTTACAAAATCATAGCACACAGTAATGGTGTCTAATCTTCGGTTATTACTTGTGATGTTAGAATGAAATATGCAAAATCACTCTATCGCGTTATATATATATCTGTATATATCTAATTTATGGTCTATATCTAATTATCATTAGTTCTACGAGTTTCAATATCACTCCAACTTTCTAATGTCATAGCTGATGTGTTTCTACCACTGTTACGATACAAATATTTCTGATAAAAATAGCCAATATCAAAAACAATCGTACCAGCACTCCCCAAAATATAAGGCAATTCTTTCAATATAAAGTCTTGTCTATTTGAACCAAATGCAAATTCACAACTAGTTAAAATCGACAATGTATAAGTCAAATTGCCCATTAATGCTGAAGCAAATAACAATGGTGATATCCCATCAACCGATTTTCGTTTATAATTCTTGTATAATTGAGGACATCTTGATAAACAATAAACTAATGTACACCCCCATGCAAGATACAACCCCACTGAACTGGTACTTTTATCTTCTGTGTCTCTTTTACAGAATGTTTCTGTCGATATGGGCAACGCGACGGCATGACCAGTATTCAAAATGGCCCCCACAATGGATTTTTTAATTATGGACCCATTGTCATTATCATTTATTGAATCATAACTACTGGGGGTCGAGTTGACGAAATCTTCACTTGTGGATTGATTTGAATTAGCATGCTTAATTTGTTGAATATCTTGTGCTTGATATATCGATATATCTCTGTCTTCGTTGTTCGTCATGGTAAGCCTGGAAGAGTCACTCGTATCAGTACTCAACGGCACATACAGTTGCTGCCGCTGCTGCTGTTGTTGTTGTTGTTGTAACCTAGGATAAACACTATTGTAATAATAATATTGGAAGCATAACGTCACATCATTACATAGGAAGAAAACACTTAGATATAATTGAAAATCTAATACAATATCGATGTTCACTAAACAACTGGTGAAACTTAAAAAATCCCCCATAAACCAAAGTATGAGGAATGACGGTGATATTCCTTCAGCTGATTTGTTTCGATAATTCTCTAATATTTGGGGTAACTGAGCAAATATCCAGCTGATACACGATGTAGTGCTAAATGTTGTTGATATAAATGAAATGGAACAAGGCATGACTCAGTGTTAGTGTAAGTATTGGTTTGTTAGTTTGTTAGTTTGTTAGTTTGTTAGTTTGTTAGTTTGTTAGTTTGTTTGTTTGTTTCTCAAATTATTTTCTTCGAATTCATAAATAACTAATAAGATGACAGATCTTGTTTATATTATATATCCAATAACAGTAATCTTAAATATCAACGGCGTAGATTAAGTTAGAGTATGACATATTAAAAAAAAAAAAAAAAAGAAGATTATTAGCGATCTCTTATCTCCATCTCTCTCTCTTTTTTTTTTGTTGTTGTTCTTTTTTTTGGTTGTCAACTTGTTCAGATTTTTTTTTTTAGGTTCTTCCCAATTAAGCGCGCTCTAAATTTCCTGATTGAGTCATTGTTGGCATGGTGTCTCTTTTTTTTTTCTTTTTGGTAGGATTAACAACCGAAATACTTTCATATTTTGAATGACGTATGAGTAAAGACAACAAGTCACTAAGAAACGTTATCATCATTAATACATTTGACTACAAATCATTATAATTTGCATCACTTTCTATTGAATTCTGAATACTTGTTTATGTGCATATATACACAACCGACTGTTTAATATCAAATTTTGTATAAGGTATCTAAAAATGCAACAATTAATCTATCAGCCAACCCTGCTGTATGTACACTGCCAGCTATACCATATAACGCAGCAGTATCACCTGGAGCTTTGGTCACTCCATTCTTTTTGTGTTCCTCGGCAATTGCCACCGCTTCTTTTGTAGCTTCAACCAAATCTGCAATCAATTCATCGACCACCGGGACAGTCAATCTTGTAAATGCAAAATGTAATGCTGATGGGTTTTGTAAAGTTGCAAAATGCCAACCTTTTTTGGTCAACAAATCACTAATCTCGTAAATACTTAAATTTCCCGATTGCTGAGGTGCAAGTTGAAACGAAATTACCGACCCAATTGGATCACCAATAATTTGTAAATGTTTGGATAGTATCGGGTCAGTTTCAATTGCTCGTTTAACTTTCATTGACGCCAGCACAATATCGTAACAAAACTTGGTGTATCCTTGTTTCCCAATATTGATTAATGTAGCCCAGCATCCAACTACAAGAGCACCTGGCCTAGAACCAGCCAAAGTTGGAGAACCATACATTCCACCCGTCCAATCACTTGCAATATAGTATTGACACTCACGTAATTTTGGCGAACGGTACATAATTATTGATGACCCCTTGGGAGCAAACCCATATTTGTGAGTATCACATGAGATTGACGTGACACCTGGTAATCGAAAATCAAATATGGGCAATTTCCTATCGCCATGTACTTTTGATTTTTCTAAAAACGAAACAATAAATGACCCCAAACATGCATCAACGTGCAACGGGATATTATACTTGACTGCCAACTTGGATAAGGACTCTATATCATCAATTATTCCATGAGGATAATTTGGGGCTGATCCACAGATTAAAACTGTATTACTATTGATCAATCTTTCTACTTTCTTAACGTCAACTTGAAAGGTAACCGGATCTAAGTCAACTTTATGTAATTTCATTCCAAAATAAAAACAGGCTTTTTCAATTCCCGCATGTATTGTCACGGGGGCAATGACTTCAGGCTCAGTTATTCCACGATATTTCTTCCCATATTCTCTAGCTGACAACCCGGCTAACAATAACGACTCAGTACCTCCCGAAGTTGTCGATCCACACCCGTCACTCGGAGCATTAAAGATATCCAAAACCATATGAACTACTTCGGCCTCCATCTTACGCACACCTGGGAAAACATCGGGATGCAATTGATTGGCCACCGAGTATTTCTTGTAAGCTTCAACTTGTAATGACAATAGATTCTCACCTCCATGATAAACTGCTCCACTGACTCTTCCATTGATCCAGTCAGAATGTTTCAAGTTTTGTAATTTATCCAACTCCAAGGAAACATTGTCAGCGTCAATACCCTGTTCTGGCAATTCGGGAAACTGTAATAACTGTGGATCGTTTTTCATAATCTCTTCTTCTACTTTGCCAATAGTCGCTTGCAATTCCTTGTCAATTTTGGATTTAATAAATGGTAGTGAAAAGATTTGAGATGACACCGTAGAACTAACATATAGGTATAACCTTCGAATAGAATCTACAATACCGTACCCTCTTAATACTCGATAAAGCTTTAATAATTGAGTGTATACAACATAGCCAACAAAAATATCTCTTGCTAAACAGACTGAACCGTTCAAGCCAAATGATCCTTGAGCACAGTATGTGGCAAGAAATAAAATCTTAAGTTGATAGTAGATCTTTAATGCTGTGAGTTGGAATTCAGTGAAATTCCGAGGAATCGTAATTGAATTCAATTCAAGCATAATAATATTTTAATAATATTTAGTTCAATGAAAACTCCAGTATGAACAAGTAATATTCCAATTGATGCAAGTATTAAAAGAAAAGTCTAAGAGGAAAGATATCAAAGGTGTGTATGAAGAAATTACCTTTCCTTTTTCTTTTGGGGGAGAGAGAGCTTTCTTTTTTCTTTTTTTTTTTTATTTTTAATTGTGAGGAGAACAGTGGATAATTATATAAACTGAACACTACAAAATGGTAGTGTTAATATGAAAGATTTAGTTTTGATTATCCTTTTTCTTTGGTTTTAAACAATACGGGAAACAATTCAGATTGATCCCGATTAATCCACCAATTAAGTTAAAATGACAATTGTGCTTGTTAACTTTGCTATGGAAGTCTCGGATCGATTGAATTACAAAATTGTTTTCAAATTCCATGTTTTGTGTTCTGCTTTTTTTTTTCCCCTTCTTCTCTCTCACTATTTTGTATTACCCGAGTGTTCACAACACATGTGATCAAACGAACTGAATCTTTACTAATGAATGTTGAGAGATAGTAGACAGATAATACACATAACAACTCAACAAATATTGAAATTTGTAAATTCAGTAATAATACAAACTGCCCAAACACGAAGCTTTTTACCTCATTCGGGATAGTCAACTTTTGATAGTCAGAATTTCTCATTTATGGTAATATCTGATCAGAACCTTTGCAATGGCGTGCTTGAAAATATTCTATAAAATATACCAAACATGCATGCATTTACAAATTTTTGGATAAGAAAAAGTAGCATATGGAAGCACAAAACCAAGAAAGAAATCATGTTAAAGAGGCGTTGCACCTCGACTAATACGATTATTTTGTCTATTATTGGCACCCGAGCCAGAGTTTTCTAACAACTGTTGTCGTTCTTGATAAGTCATTTCAATCTTAGACAGGAAAAACTGTTGCATAAACTCATTTTTCTTCTCAAGATGCTTTAGTTTCAACTCATAGCTTAACAATGCATCTTTTTTGATCAATTCTGGTAACTGTGCCATTCCTGGTCCAAATAGTTTCCTTTCTATTTTCTCATTTTGTTGCTTCAATTGAGTCAATCTATGTGATAATTGGAGGGCAACACTGGAAGAAGATTGATATTTTTCTCTAGTGCCTTCACATTCCTCATTTATTCTATTGAACTCTTTCTTTAAGTTTTCCACTTCTTGCTGTAATGTTTTCAGAGATTGTGTTTGACTTGTTGCCTCGGCATCAGTGATTTCCTTGTCTGCGATATCCACTAAATGTTCCAACTTATTTTTCAAAAAAACCAATTTTTGCTTTTGTTTTAGTAGATCAGTATCCACACGGGCTAATTTACGTTCTGACATGTTAGCATCGTCATTCAATCTTCTAAATTTTTTGTAATTGTTCGCAATATAATCTTCATCATCGTCATATTGCAATTCCCTTGCAGTTTCATATTCCCGTTTTCCATTTAAATTAAGCTCAATTTCATCAACTCCCTCATCTAGATCCATAAATTTCTGATACACCGCTTCAGCTAATTTAGATTTGAACAACTGACAATTTGCATCTCTCACTTGATCAAACCCTCCATTCCCGCCTCGATTATAAAAGGAATTTAGTTTTTTAATTAATTTTTCCTCAGAGAACAGTAATACCAATTGGCCATTATAATTGTCTAACAATTTATTCAAACCTTGGCGATTATTGTGCATCATATTCCAAAATTCTTTCATATTAAGACCATAATTCTCTGTGAAAAAATCGTTACTCATTTCATCCAAATTGAAAAAGTTTACTACTAATGTGTTGATACATTTGACTCTCCATTTATTTAAAGCTGCATCGATGGATTCCATCAAGTCTACCTGCTGCGGTTGAGGTAATTGTAAAGCAATGTGCTCAAGTGTAAAAACTGGTATTGGCACTAGTATTGGACACTGATTACCATTTTCACGTTGCAAGATCTCAATACTAGGAGTTTGAACATCCAAATTTGGATCAAATGAAAATATCAAATCATAGCACTCACCATCTTTATCCGACACATAATTGCTAGATAATTGTTGTGTAGTGAGCAAATTTATAAATACTTTGTCACTAGACTTATCCTTTAAATCTGGTACAAAATGTGTACTTTCAAACAACTTTGCATTAGTGGAGTTGATATAATACAATGTTTTACCAACAATAATACCTTCTACTAGCTCTAATTCTTTCACATTGTCGGAAACAACAATTATTCTATATCCATTGGGAGGTTTTTGTTCTATCAAAGTATCAATAATACGATTGAATAATTCCAATTTACCACTCAAATTAAGTTGTCGTTCATTTGTTTCCAGCAATAACATTTTTTTGGGGATAAAATGTTCAATCAATAATGACGGATGATCACAGATTATTGAAAGTTGTTCAAAACACAACGATATCTTGTTTTGGTTCACGATTATATCGCTTTCCTCTATGGTAGTAGACGAGTCTAATAAATTATCAATACTGGTTTTCAATCTTTTCGAACGCACTTCATTTAACAATTCAGAACTGAACAAATGCAACGTCATTTCAACAAAAGATTTCTGTAATTCAGTCAATGGTGTCGGAAGATATATTATACTAGGAGGATTGCTGTTGTTGATGTTGATGTTGATGTCGTTGTTGTTGTTGTTGTTGATGTTGCCGTTGCTGTTATTATCAAGTATAATGTTATCTTGACTCTCGCTAATAGAAATACCATTGGAGATTTCATTATTTTGAATATTTTCCTCGAGTTCTGGATTGTATAACGAGGATGGAGGATCCTTTGATAACATATCAATGAGATTCATAATGCAATTTCAATGCCTTCTCTTGCAAGTATAATTATTCCAAGAATGGGTCTAACTTCTTGAAAATAGAAATTAATATTTTATCAAATAAAAGTGTCTTTTTTATTTTATATTTTAGATTATTCTTGTTCCCTTTTTTTTCTTTTTTCCTTTTCCTTTTCTTTTTGGGCGTTTTTTTTATCCGGTGACTACTGGTGCTGTTGCTGCTGGAGATACTTTGTTTTTGTTTTCGGTTTTTGTTTGATGGTTTCCAAAAAAAAAAATACACAAAATACAAAAAAAAGAAAGAGTTTTTTTTGACAACAATTTAGTAGTATATTACACGCAGGAAAGAAAAAGAAATCAAAGATCAAAGTCGTGCATACTTAGCGTTGATGCAAGTTACTGCTTTATCTAGTCTCATATCAATCCAAGTCAACTCAGAACCCACCTACCAACCCCTGACACCACTATTTCTACCCTATCAATCATAATAAACTATCCCTCATGTATAATTCTATGAGCTACATATCTATGACAACCTAATTTATTTTTTCTTTTTAACAGTGACATTAACACCAATTCCACCTAAACTATCCCAAACGACATTATCGACTTTTTTTGGCAATTTTCTTCCATATAAACACTGATCCACCAACCACATGCCCACTAAAAATTCATTCTTATTCAATGTACCATCTCGTCGAAAATCAATCAAGTTCCATATTTTCTCTAATGTATCACTAGGCAACCTACTACGTTTCCATATTCTCTTTACTACAGGCCCACAAATTAATTGGTTAATTTCGACCGAATCCAAATTGTGTAAGCTGTTGTTACCATTATAATTACTGTCTTCAACAGCAGCCGCAGATAACAATGCAGCTGTTCTCGAGTGCTCCATTTTAGCTTCCTCTTTGGGATCCTTCTGCGTCTCATAATTAACCCCGTGTAATTTGATCACCACTTGACTCATATAATTTCCCTTGTTACTAGCCCAAATCCCCTCGTACCTCTTTTTCTCCTGATCAGTTAAATAATTAAGATCATTATGATTCTTCCATGGCTTCAACTCATTAAACCTTGATTTTTTGTCCTTTTTAGTATTTGCTTTTCTCATCGTGCTTCTGAAATGCACTTGCTGTTGTGGTTGTCCAAGTAATGGCGTTGTTGATCTCAGTGGAAGATTGCTGGTAGACTCTTCAGTGTCACTGGTGTTACTCAGATCCATATCACGATAGTAAATCCCATTAATTGGTTTTACTTTCTGATGTTTTTTCCGAAACTTTGAACTGTGTTGATGATAATGATTTGCGTCTGGAAATTGTGGGAAAAGCCTGGTTGTTTCTCCAACTTCCACCTCAGATACCAAATTCTCGTACAGATCGGGGTCTGTAAAAGAGTAGACTTCATCAGGGTTTAGAGAATACGATCCACTTGAAATAGTATCTCGCGATTTGTCATTTAACTGCATTTGAAAGTCTTCTCCAGGCGGCGGTTTCCTCCGAAGACGACTAGAAACTGTCACCTTATTATTTGTACTTTTCAATTCACCATTATCTAATGGTTCATGGTCCTCCTCCCTTTCTCTGTCATCAATTTCGTCCTCATCACTATCATGATTTGTGACGTCAATGCTTATTCCGTGTGGTAGATGTCGATCATTAATGCTTGAGTTAAAAGAAGCAAAAGAATCTGTGGACACCGTGTCGACATCATAGTGATGACTCAAGTTACTTACGTCGCTAGTACTTTTATTAAAATCCAAGTTAGGAGATAACGATAAACTAGCGACACTGTTGGAAGCGATTCTCCGGGTATTCTCAAGTCTGTCTCTCATCTCAGCCAACATTGTTTGCCCCATTTTATCACTGGTTGTTAACATTGGCGATGTTTTTGTTCTTGAATGCAATGAATGCCGCAAATTCTTTAACATTTCTTGTGGCGAGTAATCCACAGAAAGCCGTTTAGCCTGTGCATTATTGGGTATTGCTTTTAACTCTATTGATTGTCTTACATTCCTAATCATATCTTGAGGTGTTTGAGGAGATTTTGCAATTTCATTTTTAGATGGGATTGTATGTGGCAGAAGTGTAAAATAATCAGGGTCTGAATCCAAAGCCGACGCTGGAGCTGAAGGTTGAGTCGGGCTTATTGACGGCAGTGCAATTTGCAAAGCTGGCTGAAGAGAGGCCATGGCAGGAGCTGTATTTAGTCTTTTGAGCTGTGAAAATTTATTACTCTTTTTTCTTGACGGATGGGCAGGAAGTGGGGTCCGTAGCGCTTGAGGCTGTTGTTGCTGTTGTTGATGTTGTTTGGTTTGATTTGAGGTACTTCCAATTACACCAAGATGATTCGTGTTATTGTCTGTTCCATTTAATTTTGTCGTAGATTCTTTCTTCTTCTTTCCAATGCCATTAAATGCAGCCAATGCAGCTGCATTTGCAGCACTGTTTCCAGACATCAAACTTGGTATAAATATATATAACAGGAAGCAAGAAAGAAAGAAATTATTAATCTAATTCTATTTTTGGGTTGTTTTCAATATTTTTTTTTCTCCTGTAGTCTCGTTTAGTGTCAACTATACATCAAATATGGACTCCCAAACACTTGCGAACGTAGTATTTCTACAGAGGTTACATGGTCTTTGGAATATAATTTGGTTACATAGAATAATTTTACTAATCTATTGCATTAAACATCCGTATAAATATAACTACTTTCTTTTCTTTTTGGAAGAGTTTGCATATCTTCCGCGTCCCACTTTGACACCAGAGTTTCTAATCGTGTTCCCAAAAGGAGAAACAAAATTGTCAGCACTGCCTCCTCCAATCCATTCTTGTAACATTTTATCTTGTTGTTTTCTTTCCCACTCGTCATTTTTTAACGCCCGTTGATACTCCTTCTGGTCTTCATTCAATATCAATGGTGTCTGCAATGACTTGTGACGGTTTTCTTTATTATGCTGATAGCCTCCGTTACCTTGTAATTTCTTTTGGTTCTTACTCAATGGTGATGGTAACGAGTATCGTTCACCACGTCTGATCCACTGAAAGTTCTGTTTTAAATGAGGAGTTATTTTTCCCGTCTTGTTGTCGACAGATACAGCACATCTCAATAATGTATTGCCACCACATTTTGGACAAAAATGTTTCGGTCTACCATCTTTACTCATTGGCGTCAATCTGAAACAAGCATGGCATCTATACATGTAATTACGAACCCGAGTAATCTGTTTCCCTGACATCGCGTTCAATAACTTTATACCAATTTGCATGGCCACATTTTGACAGGCAAAATCACCAGTTGCAAGAGCCACTTTAATAAGCGGACCATTGGTATTAGACTCTTGGACTTGTTCATTTTTGTCTTTTATTATCTCCTCTTGTAAATTTTCTGGAGTAATCCATTCCCCGTCATCATCGTCTTCATTGTATTCTTCAGTTATTTCATCTAGACCAACAGTATTAGATTCAGATACTGGTTCTTCTTGGGATTCCTGTTCTTGCACATCAACACCTTTGATCAAGTCTGTTTGAGGTGTTTCATCTATAGTTTTATCATTTGACAGTTCATTAGGTTCTTCTGTTTCCAGGCCACCCTTTGGTTTTGGGGAAAACGTTGGCAACAACCCTTTCTTCCTTAACTCTGCCTTCTCTCTTTGTCTTCTACCTCCTCTTCTTTTTGTGGCAACTACGAACCCATCGTCATCCTTTATTATGTTTGACATTTTGTTTGAGCCATTTTCATTTTCAGCTTGTTGATTCTTCAAGACTTCACCTGGAAAACTTCTTAAGTTGTCTTCTCCATTGTTCAAACACTCCAACTCATATGCTAACGCAACAATGTGCAAATCGTTCACTGACAACACAGAATAATCACCTGTTAATTTCGCAAACTTGACAACTCTATCAATATATTCCTGTTTTGGCTGTTTAATTTTTAAACTATCACCCCAAATTGCTAATTGTTGTCTAGCATATTCATCTTTTAACTCACTATGCACCCCTGGTGTGGTATAATATGCAGTGGCGTATTGCTGCAAAGTAGTAGCTGGCTGTGTAATCAATGGACCAGCATCCAAAATCAAAGACTCAATATTTTTTGTTTCAGACATTATTCAATTAATTTATGATTTGTAAGACATCGTAATTAATTGTAGAGTTATTTTTTTTTTTTTCACATTTTTTTTTTGTGAGTGTTAGTTTTTGGGATGAGCTTTGATTCTGTGTACAATCAAACCAAGAGATGTGGAAGGACTGAATACTCCAGTTAAAGAATATAGCACAATTTGAGCTTAAATCATATTATTTACAGCATATTGAGCTGCACACATAGAATGGACGAAATAAGTTTTGGCTTAAATAAAACTGGTAATAATATTTACATATATAATCCGCTTCCGAAGAGATATGGTGGAAAGGAAAATGCTTTTACTCTTGTCTGCCTATTGTGTTGACTCAATTGATAGAAGGAAAACAGGGTTAACTGTACTAGATTTAGGTGAGATAATTGTATCAGCTCGAATTATACATAAACTGGGCCAGCTTTAGTCTAATCTTACAAGAATTTGATCAATTCGATACTCTATAGAAAAAAAAGACTCTAAATGCTATATCTAAAATTTGGATTTTCTTTATCTGTCAAGTCGGCGAACTCGTAGTTTTCAATATGACTCATATCAACTGGTGGTCTTGAGTTTCTTTTCTTGTTTTCAATGTAATAAGAAATATAGATTGCAATCAATGTAAACAATGAAACAAACCCACAAACAACAATAGCAACTTTTGCTCCGGTATAGCCTGGTGCCTGCGTGCTGATAAATGTTTGTGGTCCAATCAAATTCCCAACACAATAAGCTATCAAATACATGGCATTTGTGGTCACCTTCTTTGTATGCCCAGCAACGTTAGAAGATACACATGACAAACAGCAAATGAACCCAAGTGGCCCTAACAAATAAAGATAGAAACCAGCCAATCTTGCACTGTTACTCTTACAAAAAGCCAAGAGACATTCAGCTAAAACAGTAATGGATGTTGCAGTAATACCCATCAACATACGTGATGGGAGAAATTTACAAAGCCAAGCCAATAAGACACACCCAACAATCTCGACAGCTCCTTGAGGCATTTGCATCAAAAGTGATTTAGATGGGGTGTAGCCAAAATCTTCGTTCAACAAGATGGTACCAAAACTTGTCAATCCTCCATTTGGAATATTATTAGACAATGCAAATAACAAAAACAACCAAGTTCTATGATCAGTCAATGCTTCTATGAATTGATGCTTTTTGAAATGTGTGTTACCAAAACCTTGTTGATTGGTTCTAATACGTTCCACTACCATTAATTTTTCTTCATCTGTTAAAAACCAAGCACCTGCCGGTGTGTCAGGGATATGAACCATAACTATGAATCCTAAAAATATTGTCAAGCAACCAGTGACAATAAACACGAGTTTCCAAGCTGGTAAAGAATAGTTCCCATCATTTTCAAATAGCCCATAAGCAATAGCCAGTCCTACAATAGTACCGATACCATTAGAAGCAAACCACCAAGAAGTTCTAAGGAATTGTTCCTCCTTTCTGT
>OKKB01000303.1_pt1 | contig 16310 bp, 8 predicted proteins | sample 1613931 | NCBI WGS metagenome assembly OKKB01 (sample SAMN04436893, study PRJEB24849) | human gut metagenome | biome: human gut; feature: NICU; material: stool | host: Homo sapiens | place: USA: Saint Louis, MO | collected 2012-02-08
AATATAATACTAATTCAGAGTTTTTATTTATATGCATATAAATATATATATATATATAAACAAAATTAATTATAATGATAGTATTAGTAAATGATATGAGCCTTGTAAGTTGTATGTGTCAATTACTTGATTGATATCTCTTTATATGTGTGTGGAGTAATATCAATACTACAAACCACCACGACTATCAAGAGAAATCCGAATACCGCAACAAACAAGCAAAAAAAAATGAAGACCCCAAAAAAAATTTTCGACACTTTGATTGTTCCTCGTTTGTTCATTCAATTAAAAGTATCAAACTAAAACTATAATCAAACTATGACTGATATTGAACCTAAATCTATTTTATATTGTGGAATTTGTTCATGGCCTCCAGAATTTTGTGAATTTGGTATCACGAAAAAGAAATGTCAAACATGGTTGAATGAAAATCATCCTGATTTATACCAATCAGTATATCCAACTGCTGGGAATCTATCTACCGCCAATACCCCTGACGAACTGAATAAAAAGTCCAAACCAAATACAACTGATAAAAAAGATATAACTGGAGAAACCACTGGTGGAGAAGATGGATCTAATGATGATATTGTAACGAAAAAATTACTTGAAAAAGGAGTATCAGAATTATCAATTTCTAAAGAAGAAAAATTACAACAAGAATTGAATAAACGAGCAGCTAAAGAAGAATTAAAATTAGAAAGGAAACAACTTGAAAAAATTTCAAATTCAAAAATCATTATTAAAAAAATATCTCGTAATAAAAAAAAATCAATTGTTTCTATATCTGGTTTAGAAATTTTAGAAACTACTGCTGGTACAACTGGTACCACTAATAATAAAGTATCAATTAAAAGTTTACAAAAAAAATTTTCATCTAAATTTGCTACGGGGACAAGTGTTGTTAAGAATGCTGAAAATAAATCGGATATATTGATTCAAGGTGATGTTTTCGAAGAAGTTCATCAATTTATAATTAATCTTTTACAAGAACAAGGATTAAATGATATTAAAATTGAGTTGACCGATGATAAATTGAAAAAGAAAAAATAAATGAAAAGACAATGAAGTTATCCCTCATTTCTTTCCTTCATGTATTGGATTCATTCTAAGACGTAGAAGCCTAGATGTTATATTGAAAGAGAAAGAGGAAGTTGTTTTTTGTATTTCTATATAAATACTAACCAAATATAGATAAGTACGATAATTCTGGTTATTTGTGATAACATGTAGTCTGGTCCACCCTATTCAATAAGCATTATTGTTGTTAAAACCATCAATTGTACAAACCCTGCTGTGAGGATATAGTTTGTAGGGGTATTGGTGAAAAAAAGAAAGACAAAATTTGTACTGGTAAATTGAAATGTTGGCTGCAAGAAATCAATTTTGTCAACAACAACAGCAACAAAACACAACAGTAACTACCAGACTGACAACATATCATGTTTATAACTCCTATTTAGATCAATAACAGAAAGAACCCAAATATTACTTTTCATTCTTGGTTTGAATGAGTAGTACAATGACTTTATACACCTATTCATACATTCAAATATAAATATCTATCTATTCATTAAAAAAAGGAAAATGCCATGCCAGCATATATATGCATATATAGAGAAATACTATAATACTATATCCATCAAGTGATCAATTTGGAAATGGTAGGTACTTTTTCATCAACATTTCCATTAGTTTCAGATGGTGACTTCGATGATTCTCGTTTCAATGTGGTGATACTTGGTAATTTAATATCACTACCGCTATTATTATCTTCTCTAATTGTTAATTTCTTTAAATTAGTCATTGAGGAATTTGGTGAGAGTTTAACACCATCACCATAATTTCCAATTGCTGAGGTTGTTGTCGATGGTGGCGTGTTACCATTTGAATCATTAATTGGTTTCAATTCTTTAATTGATGAATCAGATACATTTGGCTTAAATACATCAGTCCCAGAACTGTTAGCTCCATTAGAGCTATTTCCAAGAGTGTTTATTGGTGGTGGTAAGATATTGGCAATACCTGGTGGTGACACTGTTGCTGTAGTTGGTGATGATGTCGAAGCAGTTGATGAAGTACCATTACCAGTTTTGACAGGGATAGTTTGAGACGCTATAGTTGCTACACTAGCTGCTGATGAGGTGATTGGAGTTGATGAAGGTTGTTGTTTATTTGTTAATACAGGTGACACATTAGCCATGATACCTGTTGATGCTGTTCCTGCTACTCCCGTAGTGGGTGGAGGTGCAGCTAATGGAGGAATATTAGGAGAAGTCGTAGCTGCTGTATTTGCTGTTGACAAAACCGAAGGTTGACTCATTGGTGGTGGTAATGTACCAGTTGCAGGGACAGTGGTATTACTAAATGCTACATTATTCTGTAATTGCTGAGGTGGTAGTTGTGATGGCTGTGCTGGAACCAATGAATGAGTTGGAGCATAAACCACTGACCCTGATTGGGTTAACAATGGGATCATTGGTCCATATGGTGATTGGACAACTTGTGGAGTCAGGGCAATATTTTGAATATTTCCAGAAGTAGAACCAGAAGAAGTCATGTCGGCATTAGTATTATTGTTAGTGTTAGAAGTTGTGTTAGCGATTGAGGAATTTAAATTATTAGTGGTAATTGAGGGGGATGGATTAGCTTGAATCCCTGGTGCAAGTATTGAATTAGCAAATGGTGGTATTGACATACTAGCCTGCAGCTGTTGTGGTACTGCAGTAACAAGAGTTTGATTATTTGGTAAAACAGTAGCTGCCATTGGATAAGAGCCTGGACCAGTAGCCATCATTGGGGCGTTTTGAGATCCAGCAGCAGCAGCTGTCGATGGATGAGGAGGAACAATTGATATACCATGTGCAAGAGATTGGACAATGCCTACTGGCTGCTGTTGTTGCACCAAGATATTGTCTTTCGAAGGATCAATTAGCTTTGTATTGTTGTTAATATTTGCTGTTGTTGATGATGAACTATTGGCATCCAATTTTTCTTGACGAATAGTCTGATTGTATTGGGCGACTCTAAGGGCATTTCTAGCATTATTATCCAAGTTTAAATAAGCACAATGCAATTTTCCCTTTAAACAATTTAAACAAGCAGGTAAAGTTTCATCACATTTGATTCTTCGTTTTTTACAAGTTCCACAACCCAAATGGGAATTACGATGCTTTCGCCTTGAGTTTTTCTTCTTTCTAATGACATTATTTTTGATTTCTTCTGAGGTATGCGCATTGGTATTGGTATTAGTAGATGATGGTCTGCTATTGGGGCTATTAGTGCTGCTATTATTATTGCTATTCTCGTTGCTAATGTTGGTGGTAGTAGTAGTGGATCCAGTGAACAGACCATTGTCATGGGAGTAGTTGTAATTCATGCTATCAACATTATTGTTATTATGGTTCATGGGTGGGAGACGAGTGTTATAATCAGTGCTAGTAGATGAAGGTGGAGTAGTAGTTGTTGATGCAGGTTTTTTGGGAGGATCAGGGTTCTTGAGAGCCTTCTGATAAATATCCATCATCTTTGGAACAGTATAGTAAATTATATTTGAAAGTTAATTGGGGGAAACTAAAAAGAATGAAAGATGAAGAAAAAAGATGATCAAATAAATGATTTCCAAAAGAAAAGAAGGTTTAATGAAAGAAAATTAAATAAAAAAGGAACCAAATTAAAAAAATAAAATAAAATAAACCAAAAAAGAATTAAGTGAAATGTGGTTCTGTTCGTAATCTTGAAAGTATAAAAAGGAAAAAAAATGAGAGAAAGAAAGAAAGAGAGAATTAGATAATAAAATAATAACAAGTGTTTGCTTTTGTACGTATTTTTCTGCCCACTAAATTTCTTACGTATATTTTATTTTTAATTTTTTCAATCAAGTGGAAACAAAAAGGATTTAAAAAAAGAAATGAAAACTCGAAAATTTTAGGAGAGGAAAGAAAAAGAGAGATTAGAAAATAATATAACAAAGAGTTCCAAACAATTTGCCCGAGGTGTCTTATAATTCAAGTTAAACTTGAACACTTGGGAAAGAACATAAAGAGCAAATCAATTGGATTTGCCCTTTTCTTGTTGTTGTTGTCATTAGTGTTGGTGGTGTTTTTCTATTTTTCTAATTTGTTCTTTTTTTTTAAATTAGAGTAAATTTCAGCTTTCCTTGAAAGGGCTAACACTACAGAAAAAAAACTCAAAAGCCAACTCATGTATGAATTAGATGTGAATTTTAGGAAAAGGAGGAAAAACAGGAACCAACAACAACAACAGCAAGTACACCAAAACTAACAATAAGAATGAGTAACAATAAGAAAAGTACCAGACGGAAGAACATAATCTGCAAGAATGAAAAAAAAAAAAAAATGAACAATCTTGACACTAAAAGTATGTGTGTATGGTTATAAATCTGAAGCACAGTAACAAACGAGGCAATGTTTTATTTTTCCCTTTATGTCTGTCACCGCCACTAATTTACCAAAGAAAGAAGTCAAAATGAAAGATAGAACACGACACAATACTGAGCAACACAACAATGATTTCCACTTATATATCATTAATTCACAAACTAAAGACCTAAAAACCACCTAATTATTAGAGATTAGTTGATACTAAAATGATTTAAAAGACAACAATCTCTAAAAACTAATCCAAATTTGGAATTCTTGATTGTCCTGTTTGTGTCTGTCAGTTGAAACAAACAAAAAAAAAAAAGAATTTTGAACCAGGAACACACCACCACCACCACTTTAACTCGCATTTCTCACTGACTCTCGTACTCGTCCACGCACTCCACGTAATAACTCCAACTTGTACCTGTCGTACTCCACTTTACTTGTTGCTACACAATTAAATCAAATTACATTTTCCCAACACATCAATACTACAGTGATACAAACAATAGTACACCAAGAAGTCAATCAACTGATTTATATTCTTCTTTTTGTTAGAATAATCCCATTCATTGAGACTTGTTGGTATTGTACATACTTCTACATGCAGAAGCGGATAAAAATAAGCACAAAGAAAAAAACTATGTTCCGACAGACGAAAGACAAAAATTGCGAAACAGCAAATATCACCAAACAAATACAATTTTAGTTAAATCCGAATCACTAAAACAGGGAGCCAATGTCGTCATCGATGGACGATATGTGTGGGTGAACCGGATTTATAGTCATCAATATTATATATATCATTTCGTGTATTAAAACTTGCATCTATGTGTTTATGTAAATAAAGTGATGACATAGGTGGTGATAAAAATAGTTTAGCAATAGTATTTCCAAGATAGTGAACTAAATAATTACGACATTACGATGGATGAAAACTACATAATACAAAACATTTTGGAGGGGAGGGGGTATATGATTATCCGTTGAATAAAAAGATTGCGGAGAAGTTTTTGGGGAGTCTTTGAAAATGGTGCAATTTTTTTCATGTCCTTTTTACTTTTGTCCAGTGATTTTGTCTTGGTGATCTCGGTGAAATAGAACTGAACAAACTACGGAATGAGCAAGAAAAAGGGTTAGATCGGGCCGGCTAAGCCAAAGAGCAAATAATAATACTTTAAAAGCCAGTACAAAAATTAACCAAAGAAAAAAAAAATAATATACTTGAAGGTCAATAATGGTTTTTGCGCTCAAATTTACCTTTACAAAGATTCCCCAAATAATCATTGTGAGTTTAACTTTGATGGCAGTATACTCTCTATAGCAAACTAAATAATTACGGTCACTCTATCAATTGATACTCACCCCTACTACCCTTTTTTGATGATGATGACATGACCCTGTAGAAAGTTTGATTACTCGTGTTCTTGATTATTTTTTTCTCTTTTATACGAAGGTCGTGCAAAATGACTGCAGCAATTTTTTTTTTATTAAGGCGGCCTCGTTTTTCCTGGCGACCTTTGCCCCTGACGCCTTGTTTGTTAATCCGTTTCAAAGTTAATTGTAGCAACAATAACAATAATAATTAGTGATTGATTGAATGCTAGGACAAAGAAATAATATCAAAAGATTTACATAATGCACTTGTTAGATGATTCTCCATACTATAAAAATAGCAAGTATAAATAAACGAAATTCTTTATTCAAAAATAGTAGCCAAGAATTCTTTTGGAAATGAAACATCCTTTGAAATTACGATAGAGTATGATCTGATAAAATAACTCAATCTGCTTTTGTTAAAATTCAGTTTGCTATTTGAAGAAATAACGGTACTATGTTTTGTGCATGTATTGGTTGTGAGATGAGCTTACAAAACAAATGTAAAGGTAAGAATTGTATGTGAATAAATTAGTAGTAGTGGTTATTATTACCTTGTTAAAGACCAAAATAAGAAACAAATTTAAGGAGTGCATATTTATCTGCAGTATGCAATTATTAGCTGTTTTATTATTATTTTCATTTGTACTATTTTTGCTCTCCCTGTTTTTTCCATTATACGAGTCGTGGCACTTGTTTTTTTTTTGACAGGTATACACGACAATGTCTTACCTGTTTCTTTTTTTTGACTAACAACGACTTTCTACAAACCGAGGTCTGCCTATGGTGGGGTTAGTATTGTAAATAAAGTTTTCCTTCGTTAACACGGGTTACAATACTTTTATTATTCTTGCTTTACGTCATTGAATACAACCAATAAGGTGTCATTCTCTACAGTTAACTGATGACAATATACAGTGTTTTCGTTTCTGTTTTATTATTTTTAGCTTGAATTACTAAGTAATGAGCCTTTTCACTACACAAAAATAGAATCAGAATAGTAAAACTCATCAGATTTAGCATAAACGAAAAATGTGTATTTCTTGGTGTGAATTAGGCCACCCATAGAACTAAGTTTGCGTTAAAGTGAACCGGTACTAACCTAAAAATAAGGTTTTTCTTAACTGACGGAAGACATATGATAGCAACAACACGTTATGGTTTTGTAGATATGGTTTTTGGAATTTATATATCAACAACACCAAGGTTGATCGTGTGTCTCTGGATGAGCAAATTGAGCATTTATGAAAGCGTATTATCATCATCTACTGACACAAGAACAGGTTAGTATCGATTCTAGATCTGATATTACAATAGATTGTAATTGCTATTGTTACGCATACAATACTCAATAACTGCATAAACGACACAAATGCATTTACATTTGCAGGAAAATGCCAGAAAATACTACAATCAAAAGGCTTTGCCAAGACATCAGTTTTTGTGTGCAAACACACATACCACAGTTTGCTTGTCATCAACAGATGTCCACCGTTAATTCCATGAAGACTAAATCCAGCATCGTAGTTAATGGTCGTAATCATCAATCGATGTCAGTCGTATTTTTCTTTCATTTTCGAAATAATCCCAAAAAAACAAATTAAGCATTGCTAGGTAAACTAAACAGTTGTATATTTTTCTTAATCATGTGAAGGATGAAGTATCTAATGGCATCACAAAGAGAAAGTTAGAAAAGTACTTTGTATTGTTTTTGGTGTTTTTTTTTTCAAGTTTTACCAATTCGTATACGCATCGGTGATTGTCGGAAAAACCTAAGCCTAGTTAATTTTCATGCAAGAATATTGCCAAAAAATATCAAAAATCTTATATTTAGTGGTGCTCAATTTTAATGGTACCAGCAAAGTTGTTTCATAGAAAGGAGCGGGTGTACAAAGTATCCATTGAACATTATTTGCATACACTTCGGTTTAGCTTCTTTATATCACTATCGATTGTCATTGAATTAATCCCCATGCTCATGTGTGCGATTGAAATATCTTTTGTTTAATCGACAATAGCAGCCGTAATAGCAAGAATAACTGTTACTGAGATTATTTGAGGAGCCAATCAGCAACCAAAATAAGCCCAGTTGACATCATATAACAAAAACCTGATTTTAAACCAACTTTCAAGTTTTGTGCCTTTTGTATTAAAGATTGTTGGGGTAGATCTTCCCAACAAAAAACTAACCAGTATGTGATAATTATAATGCAGGTGAGTGCCAATGAGAAATTTTCATAGAATTGAATAGCTTTATATCGCCATACACAGTTCTGTATTTTATAGTGTCGGATTAGTATCTCAAGTCTTGTATATTAGTCACGTGACCACAGCACCGTTTAGTGGGTATTACAAAACTCTACACATATGAATAGAAAGATATTAATCGTTGTCTTTCTTTCTTGTTGAATAGATTGTAAGTTGTTTTTACCATCCAGTTTGCGGAAACTAGCTCTCTTTTGGCGGTATCAACAGACTCTTGTTTTTCCACCATAGATCATCTCGAAATTGATGATTCGAAACGAAAAAAAATTAAGAGAAAGGTCAACAGTACAAGTATAATTGATAACAATACCCCAAATATAATCTAACATGGCATTTGAGTCATCGTCGGTACTACCTTTTGAGGCTATTCAAGGTCTAACACTTTATTCTGATGATGAAGACAAGTCATCGCAACAACAGGAACCAGAACAACAAGAACAAAATTCCACAATAGCTCCATCAAAGAACAAACGACAACGGAAGATCCAAACTGAAGAAGAATACAATTATCAATTAAATAGATGGAGAGAAACCGGACCAATGATAAATACTGATACTTGGTTGAATGAAGTTAATTTAGCCGAACTAGATATTAGTGATAAACTTGATAGAGTCAAATTGTTACATGTGTGTGAATTACATTATTATAAAAAAGATTATTCAACTTGCTTGAAAGTAATAAACTTTGGTGAATCTTTATATGGAGTGGATTTAGATAAAGTAGGACCTAAAATCAAGCAACTAAATAATAAAGAGACTACAGAAGAAAACGAAGAAGAAGAAGTTAAATGGGATAAAAATATTGAAAAAAATATAGCAGAACTATATCATATTAAAATGAGATGTCTAGCAAAATTATCGTAACATTAGATTTATACATTAGATATTTATAATTACACTTCTTAAATAAAATATTCAGTTAATCTCGTTTTATCCATATTCTAATCTCTATAGAACTCACAGTACGTTTCTTATATATAGTTTCGTCGTCGTCGTCGTCATCATCATCACTCTTGTTCTCATTATCAGGCTCTTGGTTTGATTCAATTGGTGCAAACTCATCTAACACTGTAGTAGACCCTGTCAACACATCAACTTTATAATCCTTTTGGAAATGAGTACCAATACTCGCCACTTTTTCAATTGTTTTACCCATGCCTTTGACGGTTATGTATTTGATCGTCTTGTATTGTTCATTTTGAAATTTATTTATCGTGTGACTATTCTTTGATTTGGAGAATTTATTCAATTTTTTGGTAATTTGTTTGATAGCTGATACATAAGGAGTTGATGATTTGATTAAGAAATTCGAAGCATTTTGTGTTTCATTAAAGGGAGTCAAGTTGGGACTATGTTTGATATGTCGTTTCCCTTGGATTCTCTTGTTTGACTTATTAGTGACAGTTTTGTTGTTGGTTCCCATGATTGGTGTGTATTGGTTGATTGATGTTGGTTTAGTTCATCTCATTGTGGGTTACTTTTTTTTCTAGGAGAGTGCTCATCAAAGACACTGTTGTTGTTTTTTAGCACTTGGTAATAAATGCTTCGACTTGTACGCTACTAAACTGAACAAAACTGGGCGTGCTTTAGCACGAAAAAAAAAGGTCTTATTTGTACCAGTCTAAATAATCGATTGTTTTTTTTTTGGCCCACGCGTTCGATGAATGAAAACATACGCGTAAGAGAATAAGACGAAGCTGTTTTCATTTTTCAATTCAAGCTTTCATCAATTTTTCAAAAAAGAGAATTACTGATACTACTACTTTCCCTTAATAACATTCACAATGATGACCTCTAGAAAACGTACATTTGAAGAATTTTCAACATCCCAATCTTTTCCGTTTTCTGAAGATACCAATTCAACCAGAACCAATATATTCAATTGTTTTCCTCCATCGTCTCCACCGCCAACCGCTACTACCAGCAGTAGTTACGATTTCTACAACACATCCATGGATGATAGTTCATGTGGTGAAAAACGGTTTCAGAAACATAAAATACACAGTGAGATACATACAACCACTATAGAAATGATGATGAATGCTCAATTACAACTACAACGACAAGAAAAATTGCAACGTCAACAACAACAACAACCACAGCAGCAACAAGAAGAAGTAAAACTGGATGGTGAACATAACAATGGAGAATCAACTTATCACCAGCGTCCATACTGGTAAGTAAATTGTTGCAAACAATTGAATAGCTGATATCTTTATGCATTAATACCGATTGTCCTTGTTGCTGTTGCAAAGGCATTACTGCATGATATTGCAAAGTAATTGAAAAACCAGATCTTATATATAATGTGAACTATTTTATATAAGTTAAAAACGAACAAAGAAATGTTTGAAGAATTCCGAACTACAATTAAGACAACGGTTTTGCATGCAAATTAATATATTTGATTCGAAACTATATATATAAAGAACCCTAAGCATTGCAATTGATTTATTTGATCATCTAGATCAAATACCGAAATTCATCTAATAACAAATTTTTTATCAAGAAAATTAACCTAAAAAGAAAAAGAACCCCCTCCCACTTATTTGTGACAAACTAACTAATCATGTTGTTTCTTTTTGTTTTTTTTGCAATCATCATCACAGTCATCGCTATCATCGGTAAAAGTGGCCTTTTCATCTGATTTCAATACAATAAGCTTGATTTTAGAACATTGTTCACCAATAGATTTATCATAAATCTTGTATAATCCTTTATCGTCAACTTTACAATGCCAGAAATCAATTTTATGATCAAGTGCCAAATAGTAAGTTCCTTCAGTATGAACGATTGAGAATCCTTTCTTATGTAAGGCATCCTTTTGTGGGGGTTTATCAAATTGGAATTGATGATTAGCAACAATTTCACCAGTAGCATGTTTGTCATCTGTCAAAACACCTCCACATAAGGTAATAAGCAAGTCGCAATCAGTATTGTGGATTTCACAGTATGGGTATTCACACTTATCATCACATTTATCATCATCATCGTCGTCACCACGTTTAGCAAAGTAAACCTTTTTCTTCTTTTTCTTGCAATCATCATCACAATTGTCATCATCGTCATCACCACCAGTGAAAACATTGGTACAGTGTTTACATTTGGAATATGGATAAGTTCCATCACAACCATGGTATAATTGACCATCATCACCTTCATAAACCAAATCTAAATCGGTGTCTTGACAGAATTTTTTATCTTGACAATGCTTCCATTCTTTAACAGCCAAAGCAAATTTCCATTCATAAGTATCGATTTCACAATCATATTTATGATGTTTTGAATTATCGTCATCATCACCACCGAATCCAGCTCCATATGTTGTAACTGAAGAATTGACAATGGCAAACAAAGATAAAGTTAAAGCAGCTGTAGAAAATTTCATATTGTGATTAGTTGTTAGTTGAGTTGTTGTTTTGTGATGATATAAAAAAAAACTAGAAGAATAGATTGGATATTTGCAAGTATTTATAGTAATTAGAATCATAATGTCAACGTGTTTGGATGGGACTAGTATGATGAGGTGGTTTTATTTCAAGCATATACGTATCATAAATATTTGGCTGCTAAATCTGGGTGTAGCTTATATGGAAATGCGTGTGTATGTGTATGTGTATGATTGAATTTTCATTCTATTGTCCTTACCCCAAAAAATTATTGAGTGTACTTCCAATCCAGATTTGGACTTGAACACATCTTGCCGAAAGGATAATATAGCACACCATTCAAGAAACACGGGTTCGATATATTGGACCATATTTGGACAAGGAAAATATTAGTTGTGAGAAACTAAGATGATTTAAAGTTGGTAATGTTTATGTGGTTTTATGTATAGCCAAACAATTTATAACTTCGATGTCTAGAATTTTATGTTATATATCTTGGTGTGTTAATAAATTTTAATTGTATGATTATATCTACTGCATTTGAATATATAACAAAACAATAGTGATACACATAAGTTGTTGTTACAATATCCGCCCACCCAAAAGTTCAGCAATCCCTTGAATTATAACCAATTGTGATTTTGGAATGAGTGCCAGTAGGTGTGTATCACTTTAGTTTGCTATCCTTTTCAAATGGGCCTACAACATATAATAACTCGAACTAATGTGGTCCGTTTATATCTCCTCATTTTTAGTTCCTATATTCATACCTTGTTGTCTTCATTTTTTGTTGGGTAAAGCATTTTCACGGCAAGTGACCCGAGGAGAGCTGCTCCTCTTTCATTATAGCAACACACAAGTTTTGAACTCACTTGTATTGATTTGAATTGTTATTACTCCAACGTGTAATTCATGTGGTTTAATAAAAAGTTGGTTGCAAATTTTCAATAGAAAAAAAACCACACGGCATTTTACTAGACAGCTCAATAATAAGCTACTGAATATGTATATTTACTCAAACAGAGTGTTAATCTACTCATCCTCTCGAGGTCTATTTATATCAAGATCACCTTCTTCTGAATGTTTGTTATCATCAGGAAGAAATAAACGATCATATTTTTGCATTCTCTTCTTCCACCATTTTCGAGAATCCTTACGGTTAATTTCTTCTAAATATAAATCGTCTTCATCTTCATCATCATCATCAGCTTGATTGATTTCCTCAGTATTATATTTATCGAAATCTCCATGTAAATCATTTTGTTTAGGTGATTTGATCATAGAAAATTTGAAATTTTCTCCTTCAGGGTGTTTCTTTTTCAACATTTCATAATGACTACCTAACTGTAAATCTTTAAGAACCAATTCTCTTGTTCTACCCAAAGCTTCTATATCGGCAACACGGTCAATAGTGTCTTCTAATAATTGATCGAAATGTGGTTGCGATGCAATCTCATGAAATGCTCTCATCATTGGTACCGAGTCAGCTCGCACTCGCGATTCAGAATCAATGGTAAATATATTCAAATTATCAAATCTTTGAATATAATCAGGTCTAGTCATAATTTGTCTCGCTCTCCATAGTGGAAGTTCCGGTAATCTATGATTCATTAACTGAGAAGAGTGAGTACCATCTGAAGATGACAGGTTAATCAATAATGGATTCGATTTTTGTCGATCCATCTCAACAAATTCTCTCATTAATAACATGGCACTACTAGAAAATTTCCCGCTTTCCATAACATCATCATCCATGTCATCCCCTAACAAGCCACATTGATTCAAAAACCATGTCTTTTCTCTGTCTATAATTTGATGACATGCTTTCATTATATCACGGTGTCTAGCAACTTGGGTTATATGTTGTGGACGTCCACCAATTAAATCATACACGGCATTACATAACTCATCATCCAATTTCTCTAATTTGGGGAAATAACGATGACGTACAAATTTCAATGCATTTATGGTTTCCATACGATTAAAATCTCTAACATTGATCAATTCAAGTCGAGTACCTAATTGTTTTAATTTCTCATAAACCCAATAATCATCACTATTAAAAATCATGGTTAACAATCCTGATCCACTTAATGATTCCGCTTTTTGTTGTAGCAATTCTAATAATTTAACACCTTCTTCATTTTCTTTGATCAAATGAGCATTGTTTATAATCATTATTAAAGGTTTATGAACTTTATTAACTCGTTTAATAGCCAATTCCTCCAACTTACTGAAAGCTCTCTCAATATCCAATAATGCAGTAGTGTCTCTTGGTCCTCTAATAGAAAACAATGACCCAATATAATCCTCATTGAAAGTGAAATTCAATGCTTTACCCAATCGTATTCTAAAGATTTCTGGGTCAGCATGGGCATCAAATATACAAACATTAAACCCATTAACTCGTTTCATAGATTCTAGAATCAACGAAGTTTTACCAGTTCCCTTCTCTCCAATAATTAAGAAATAACGTCCAATTATATCACCAGCAATAATATCATTTAATAGTTTTTGTTGTGGTCGATCAACCCAGTGGGCATTGATTTCATCTTCCAACGAATCGTCATGAGTACGCGTATGCATCTTCAATTGGGCCGACGGATCACCAGTTTCAAATGCATCGTTCATTTTCCTCAATACATGCATATTATAATAACGATGATATAAAAATCCAGACAATCCTAATACACCAACCGATGATAACGTAATACCTATTGTTTCAAAACATTTCAATAAGAAAGTTTTGAATTTTTCAAATCGATCATTGCTATCTTTTCCTGAACCTGATTTTTTACCATTGTTTTTATTTCCACCTGAATTCTCTTGTTCATCTTGCTTTAAATCCTGTAGAAAATTATCAACAATTTGATTAAACTTTAATCGTGTCGGACTATGGAAAAGTCGGAAATGTGTTTGTCGAGGATATGATTGACAAGACCGTGTTATTCTTGAAATCAGTCGAAACATCTCAAGCTATGAAGTAACACCGTTGTACTATAAAAAAAAAAATGTATATTCTCCAGAAATTTGATAAGGCTAAAGGGGCATATATATATAATTGAATAAGATGAAATTTCCTGAAACGACAAGGAACAACAGATTGAAATTATATTAGCCACGCGAGAATAAATAAGGCGGTGCGGCGAGAATTTCGAAAATTGTTCGTGTTGAAAAAAATAGTTAGATTTTGGTTGGAGGAGTAAAAGTTAAGGCATTGTGGTTAGTTTCAACATGAAACTTACACAATATGAGACGGGATTATAATTAGTCACACCAAAGGATCTCCATCATTGTGGGGACGATCATAATAAAGTATAACTACGAGATCCATTCAAACAAACAATATTCGTAAGACTTAATCAATGAGTTGAAAAAAAAAACCACGTACCGGAAAACTGTTTTGTTAGTCCCGGAAATATATACTATCCACGTGACAACAATGTCAACAGTTTTTTTTGGAAGAGTATTTCTTTCCTTAATTCCGTTTTGGCAGTGAGTGGGGGTTTAATTCCTTTTTTTATTTTTTCACCTTTTCTTTTGTCCATAGATTGACTCATTTAAACATAAATTCATATCAACAAATATATTTCATTGGTTTATTCATTACTATTTCCTAATAACATAACTACATTGACATTTGTTACTGATGACTATTAAACCTAATCCTAAACATATTTCTTCCAAACAAGAGGCAGAACGTATTTTATCAAAGTACGACAATTTTTTATTTGATTGTGATGGAGTCATTTGGTTAGATGAAGATTTGATTCCTGGGGTAGATAAGTTTCTTGAGTGGTTAACGAAAAACAATAAGAAATTTGCATTTGTTAGTAACAATTCATCAAAATCACGTAATGCATATCTTAAGAAATTTGAAAATTTAAATATTCCCAACATCACCAAAGAAATACTTTACCCAACGTGTTACTCTGCAGCCTTAGAATTACAAAAATTAAACATTCCTAAAGGATCCAAAATTTGGGTTTTAGGACATGAAGGAATTGTTGATGAATTACGTGATATGGGATATTTACCATTAGGTGGTAATGATAAATTACTAGATGAAGCTTTTGATCATCAAAATCCTATTTTGACCGTAGACCCTGAGGTTAAAGCTGTTGTTGTGGGATCAACCAAGGAATTCAATTATATGAGAATTGCCCTGACTTTGCAATACTTACTACATGACCATAAATCATTGCCATTTATTGGATGTAATATTGACAGGACCTATCCAGGACCAAAAGGTTTAATATTACCTGCTGGTGGTAGTATAGTTAACTACATGTCATACACTTCAAACAGAGATTTCATTAATGTGGGGAAGCCAAGTAAACAATTTTTAGATATAATTTTAGAAGATCAAAAATTCGATAGGTCAAAAACTTTAATGGTAGGAGATACTTTATATACTGACATTAAATTTGGTAATGATGGGAATCTTGGTGGTGATGAGGAAAACGGTGGTACATTGTTGGTATTGTCTGGTGGCACCAAAAAGAAAGATTTAAGCCATCTTTTGCACAATCGTCACGAATGTAAAGATAGTGAAAGTTTGGTTCCGCTGTACTTTGTTGAATCTTTAGGTAAGCTCATAGATTTGTTGGAGTAAACAATGAACAATAGATATAGACAATTATAAAAATATAATGTTTGAATTGATAGAAATTATGAGCAAGTTGACACGGGTGTAAGTTTTATTATTCATCTTTCTCTCTTCTATTGATGAAATCAAGTGGACTAAAATGAGTTTCTCATGTTGAGGGGCAACGAGACAATAGTAGCGGCGCATCGCATCGCCAGATAATGGAAAAAAAAAATACCCGAAAGCTCAAAAAATCTCCATTAAATCATCTTCTGCAACCACTATGACTTCAGAAACTGTGATAGC
>OKKB01000305.1_pt1 | contig 16150 bp, 4 predicted proteins | sample 1613931 | NCBI WGS metagenome assembly OKKB01 (sample SAMN04436893, study PRJEB24849) | human gut metagenome | biome: human gut; feature: NICU; material: stool | host: Homo sapiens | place: USA: Saint Louis, MO | collected 2012-02-08
TAAGAGAACAAATCAGTTGATAATGAGAAGCAGAAAAAAAAAAGAAAAACAATAATCAAATAGAATTGTTGTAAAATTTATATTCACACATTCTTCTTTTCTTATTAAATTTAAAGAAACCCCGTTTATGGGAATATAACTTGTTTACTTATTTGTTTATATAATTGATAGATATCAATTACTAATTTACCCTTGTTTTTTACTTCCTACTATTCAAGACTTTATTTCCTCCTGATAATCATTTTGTTTGATTATCATTTTCGTCAATTAGTTCTTTTTTTTCATTTGTTTCCAGAGTTTAGGAAGACTACCATTTTACAATTTTCAATTCAAATATTTTCCCAATGACTAAACCAAGATTTTTAACAGATATAGAAAGAGCAAAAGTGTTGGAATTTCAAGATATGATCCATTACAGTCCCAGATACAGTGATGATTCATACGAGTATAGACATGTGATGTTACCCAAGAATATGTTGAAAGCAATTCCTCACGATTACTTTAATCAAGAAACAGGTACTTTGAGGATATTGACAGAAGAAGAATGGAGAGGGTTAGGAATCACACAATCTTTGGGTTGGGCCCATTACGAAACTCATGCTCCAGAGCCTCATATATTATTATTCAAGAGACCCTTAAATCCCGGGCAATAAAAAGATTAACTATATTTGAATAGTATAGAATTGGTTTTAAAGTTAACACTAAAACTAAAACAAAAAAAGGAAAGAAATACCCCATTGGTCACAGTAATCTGTTTCCAACAACCACCTTCCTCAGAAATAGGATGGAAATGAATTAACGATGAATTTGTATACACTATTTATAAGCCAATCTCATTGATTGCATTTCTTATTTGTATATTATTAAATACGTATATCGCGAGAAACTGTATAAATACTCTTGGTACCTCGCATGTTGTTGTTCCAAGTAATTAATTGTGTGTGTATGTCAAATATCTTTAAAAAAACTGAACAATATTTGGTACAAAGGGATTGTAGAGAATAACCACAGCGAAAAAAAAAATCAAAATCAAAGCAAAACGCTACTGTATGGAAAATTTACAACCATCAAGAAGAACGCGTCAGAAACTAACCAGCTAGTTAAGAATATAAAGAATGGCATGACGTCGAATCAATCAATAAGTACTACTGAACTACTACAGTTTTTAACAGATATAGAAACCAATATCGACGATCATGAAACCGATTTTAGAAAATTGCTACTCTATTTACTACGATTCACTAATGAAAAATTAATTGTCATTGCACAAGAAGAAAACAAAACGCCAACTGAACTACAGTTATTGTCCAAATTAATCGACACCATTGAGTTGGTGCTATCAAAGAAAACACCCTTACTTTCAACTTTATTAACTATTGAAGACGTCAATATAATTCATACTACAGGTTCGGGATCATTAGTGTATGAGGTCCCCTTACATGAATGGTGTATATCCTTTGCCTTACTGCATATTCCTAATTTTGTTTCCCATACTGCTGGATTAAATCAACTAAAACGACTAGTTTTCCTTATTGTGAACTTGGTTAGTACTCAATTGCATAGTTTTAAAGTCATTAAAAGCACTAGAATACACCTATTAAAAACACTTGATGATAATTTAAATTTTTGTTTACAAAATTTGCTATCAGCCAACACTTTCTTATTCAAATCTAAACTAACAACAGCAGTTAATTTATTTTCAATTGTTCATGATTATGATATATCGCAAAAACTATCGTTAAATCTAAATAATTATCAATTAAAATTTGAGAGTTGTAGTAGGAAAATTTGGTTTATTCTTAATGAAATAAGTTTGGTTTCAGAACTTGACAATTTGAACCTTTTAGATTGTCTAAAATCGGTTTTCATTTTAGATCAGTCTAGTGCTCTAGTATTAAATGTACTGGTTGGCTGGAATCAAATTGGATTTTTGTTAAGTTGCATAGTTGAATATTTGCAACAAGATTTCAGAACCCTCGATTCAAATACGAATAATTTTGAATTTGTGAATTTGAATCGATCAATCAGTTTAAGTTTGCTAAACGTATATATTGTTTGTTTTGACAAAGATTTGTTGGAAAATTTTATGTCATTTTCAAATATCAAGGGGATACTTTCCAAGTTGATCTATGATGACAGTATACCGTCTGTTATTCGTAAGACGTTGAACATAGTCCAGTATACATACCAATTAATGAGTAACCCAGATGGAGATGATATCAAGCTTTACTCCACATCGGTATACAATGATTATGTCTGGACACCCTTTGTTGATTCAGAATTAGAGTCACTTCGTGCTCGTCTACTAGACTTACAAGGTAATCATGAAGATTCCAGAAAGGAAGAACTACTTTCATTTAGTATAGATGAAACCCACAAATTGGCTAAACTGACAAATTCATTAAACTATACAGATGAAAAAGCATGGATCCGTACAGTGAAAAAGTTGATTGGCATCGACAAAAATGTTTTAGAAGATGAGACTACGTTGTACACTCTTGTCACAGCACTCAGCCATTATCCATGTATCTTAAAGGGTGATTATGATTATACAATAAATGAATGCACAAAATGTGGGTTTGGTCCTTTAACCAAGAACAATTATAGCAGTATTGATCCAAACAGATTTCCATTGAATTATAGTACAGAAGCTACAACTCTTCAAGATATTATACAACAGTTTTTGATTCCTAAATTGGAGACACAGCAAGACCCATTATTATGTTGTAACACCCTTCTTTTAATATTTAATTTTTATGCCAGTTTCCTGCCCATGGCTGACATGCAAGATCATAATATTCTCGATTTCTTACTTCGGTTGTTAGCCACTAACGATAATCGTGATGTTCGAATGCTAGTTGCACGTATACTACCACTATATTTAATTCAACTGAAAGATGACAAGTTGCTCGATGAAACATTCAAGTATATTTTCCAAAAAGTGACATCTATTGATTTTTCTTCACAACATCGGTTACATTTTGGTGAATCAACAATTCGAGCTGTTGTTGAGTTAGCAACAGTTTCTACAGGAGAAAGATTGTGTGCCATCTATTTCAAATTAGTTGATTGGTTGGGTGAGCAGAATGAACAACACCTGAACTATGTTTATTGTGGTATATTGAACCTTGCGTCGGCTAAATCATTGCCACCTCATAAATTGCTATCACCATATTTACCGAGTGTTGCAGAAATCATTATTAAAAAACCACAAGTATTCGAAAGGATTATCAAAGTGCTGATGGTTACTAAAAATTATTTTTTGAACAGAACCAAAGAATATACTGTTCCAAGAATCTTGGAGTATTACAAAGATCCAACTTTGCTCACTCAAATAGCAAATGCTGCCGGGTTAGAAGTTGGAAAGTTGCTTGCCAATTGTTTACCAAGAATATTGGCTACCTATTTGACAAAAGAGTCAGTAAATGAAAGATACATTATGAAAGTGCTAAGCAGTGTGTGCCCAGACTATAAAATGATTCACACCGAGGAATTATTCACTAGAATTGGGGATATTACATGGTATGTCCTATTGGAAATACAAATGGATGAATTTGGCAATATCCGAAATCTTGCCAACATCACAAGAGCCTTGGAATGTGTTTGCAAAAATGTCTCTCTACGGAAAAATGGATCTGAACTCACTAAAAACAACAGCATAAATGATTTGATTGAAGATCAAGTTTTGTTACTAGTTCAAAAGTTTAGTGATGTAACACATTCATCTAGAGGGGCCAAGCCATATCTAGAGTTGAAGAATTCCTTCTATGCTATTGAGTTTTTGATAAAGGGGCATATTGATGCAATTACCTCAGCTTTGGGACAGTTGTCAACTTGTTTACAAGCGACTTTAGAGGAGCCTGATTTCCATGTATTATCTTTACGATGCTGGAACGAGTTGATAAAAAAAGTGCCACCCTCCCATTTGATATCATTGATTGATATAATCATTTCGATAATTTTACAAAAATTCGAAAGTTTTGGATCTGAGGCTAAAAGTATTGCAATTGAAATTTTAAGAAAAATCTATGAAGAAATAAAAGACAAATACAATCGGTATTCTTTGTACTTTTTATCATTACCGTTTCTCTCTTACATGGAAGATTATCAAATGGTCAAAGAGTTTCGAAATATGAAATCCCCATCACGCGCTATGATTTTTCTGGAATTCACAAGACGGTTGCAAACATCCAACATGTATGTTGTCAAACATGCTTTATTTGATTTGTCAAACTATTTTGAGAAATACCAAATCAACTGCCAAAAAGATCTTTTCAAAGATCCCGGTTTAACACCGGCAATAACAAGTTTGGTCCGAACTATTTTAGACACAGCAGCAAAATTTAAAAATAAAGACACAACTGTTTCCACTGCATGTGCCAAAGCTTTGGCAATTATTGGAGCTTTAGATTCAAACAAGTTCCAATTCAAAACTGTGAAGCTGCTAATTATAATCTCACTGGATTTTGAGGACATTGAAGAAAATTCGACATTTTTGGTAGACTTGATTGAAAATCATTTACTTAAAATTTTCTGGGCTTCTAATGATCCCCACAAACAATTATTTGCTGCCTATGTAATGCAGAGTTTCTTAGCTGTTATGGGACTTGATGAACGTGTTTTGAACACTAAAGATAATCGAGTTTGGAACAAGTTTACGGACGTGGCAAAATCAACATTGACTCCGTTTCTAAAATCCAAGTATGCTGCTCCTAAACCTAAATTAGACAACCTCAAATTCCCTTTTTTCAAATTAGGTATGAAATATGAAACATGGTTGGTAGATGTCACATTGTTTTTATTAAAGCGGGCCAGTATTGATAATGGTAAAGGTAATCAGAAAGCAAAGACCAGAAAATTAATATTTCAAAGCTGTGCGGTTTTAATTCAAAGGGAACATGATATTCCATTATGTGAACATTTGTTAAGATACGTTGCTCTTAGTCATGTTATAAATGAAGGTGTCCCTGAAGACTTACACAAGGAATTCTTGCATATATTGAAAATGGATTCTAAGTCTACTTCTCCCGATCGTGCTGAACAATTGAAACTATGTTATCAAACTATTTTTTCTGTTTTGGATTATTTCAATCAATGGGTCTCCAATATGCGTGTTGTCACGAGTAATTCTGGGTCAGAATTGACTTCAAGTGATATACGCCATAAAATGGATGCAGTTGCTAAATTTAGTCTGTTCCCACAGGATCTACTTACTACTAGATCAGCTGAATGTGACGCATATGAAAGAACAATCATGTATTTGGAGAATTGCTATCGTGACAGCCAATCAGAAAAGTCTTTCAAATTATCAAACTTGAATGGTGCGGCAACATTACAGGACATGTATGCCCATATCGATGACTATGATGCATTAAACGGTACTTTGAAGATGTTCTCGACAAATAACTTGAACGAAAAATTAACTACCTTCCAATACAGCGATAGTTGGAGTTTGGCACATGAATCATTTGAAGCTTTGGGTTCAACAAAGAATAGTGTATCTAACAATACAAAATTGTTGCAATCTTTGAATGAGCATGGCTTATATAATGAGGTATTGTCGACATTGTCTGCCAGGACAGATTCCAATGATTTAAAGTCTATTCCATTGGATTGGTCATTGATGGGATTACATGCAGCTGTATATAAAGGTGATTCTAAACAACTTGAAAAATGGTTACAGGTAACAAATTCAATTGGCAAACCACACGATATGGAAACAATGATAAATTATGAATTAGCCAAAGCTTTGAGTTTTTTATTTCAATCTAGAATAGATATGTTCAAGGGATCCATGGACAAGTTGTATAATATAATTGGATGTTCTTTAGTTCCTTCAGTGTCATCAAATTTCACCAGAAACATCACTTTGATGAATCAATTGCATGCAATATATGATGTAAGTTTAATTGTTTTATCTAAAGATTCTGAAGACACTTTGGATCTACGTATTGGTAATGTTGACCAAGATTTTGATACTCAACGAAATATTCTAACGTTGCACAATGTTGCCAACACTGTTATGAAGAATCCGGCCATGATATCGAAAAATCTTTTACGAGAGTCTTCGTTGGCAAGAAAATATAATCGGTTGGATATTTCTACTAGGTCTATAGTGCAAGCAATGTCTTTGGAAGACGACCAGGCAAATATAGAATTTGCGGAATTGCAATGGGCACAGGGGAAACAATCAGAAGCAATAAAGTGTTTGTTTGATATTCTAAAAGATAACAAGTTTCATGATGATAAGAGTAAAGCAAAAGTACAACTCCAATATGCAAACTGGTTAGATGAATCAAATCATTTGTCAGCTCACCAAATTATAACAGAGTACAACAAGGCATTTCATTTGAATATGGTGGATGAGAAATGTAATTTTGATATCGGGAAGTATTATAATAAATTGATGGAATCTTCTAATGACGAATCCGGGGAATACGAACATTTAACGGTAAGGAATTATATTAGAGCTGTATCTGTGGGCACTACTTATATATTTGAAGCCTTGCCCAAAGTATTGACGATTTGGCTAGATTTTGCTGATAAACTGAACAAACTGAACGCTGCTGAAAATAGATTGAAACAAATTATTGACGATCTTTATAATGCTATTGCAAATGTACCCAATTATTCGTGGTATACCGTATTGACACAAATATTATCAAGAATCGTGCACGAACATGAACCTTCATTTAAGGTATTAAAAAGAATTGTCCAGAATGTCACGCTAGAATATCCCAAGCATTGTGTGTGGTACATATTCTCTCATGCACGGTCTTCTGATAAGGTAAGAAAGCGGAGGGTCCGAGAATTACTTAATCAAGTGTGTACACAAGATGGCAACGATACTCTTCCCAAGTCAACCATGGCCGCTGGAAACTTGTTTGCCAAACTAATCAAAATTGCTGAATTGAAAATACCCAAGACCAATAGAAAACGACAAATGTCACTTCTACAAGATTTTGAAGTGGATTTGAGTGAACCAATTGATGATTTGGTGATACCTATTCAATCTAATTTACAGATTCAGATACCTAGTCACTTAAATTCCAAGCACAAGGGGTTTTCACGTTCTTCTTCAATTTCATTCGATGGGTTTGATGATAATGTGAATATTTTCTTTTCGTTACAAATGCCTCGACAATTGACTGTTCGAGGTTCCGATGGTAATGCTTATAGATTAATGGTTAAAAGTGATGATACAAGAAAAGATGCCAAAGTAGTTGAATTTACCACCATGGTAAATAGAATATTATCCACCAGTACAGAGGCAAGAAAACGAGGATTACAAATTGCTAATTATTCTGTTGTACCACTTTCTGATCATTTTGGTATTATTGAATTTGTTATGAATGTGCAAACTATGAAAGGGGTGATATCTGAACAAAGGAAACGTCAAGGTATTCCAATCAATGAAAGGAAAGTTTTCATGCATATTGATTCTTTGCAAAAGGCCAAAAAGAAAGATAGTAAGCAATTGGATAAATTAGTAGCAGGTTTCCGAGCAATAATGGATCGATGTCCACCTGTTTTACATACTTGGTTTGTTGAACAATTTTCTGATCCTAGTGCCTGGTATATGGCAAGAAATGCATTTACTCGGTCAAGTGCTGTTATGTCGATGGTTGGATACATTATGGGATTAGGAGATCGACATTGTGAAAATATTTTGATTTTCAAAAATACTGGTGCTGTATTGCATATTGATTTTGATTGTTTGTTTGAAAAAGGTACCACTTTACCAACACCAGAAATTGTACCATTTAGATTGACACAAAATATGGTTGATGCCATGGGGATCACTGGAGTTGATGGGATTTATCGAATAACATGTGAAGTAACAGGGACATTATTACGAGAGAATGAACAAATTTTGATGAACATTTTGGAAACATTAATCTATGATCCGTTAATTGATTGGAGAAATCACAATCCACGTGAAGATTTATCGAAAGTGCGTAAAAAAATTAGAGGATTAATTAATGAAGATGAAGGGTTACCGATGAATATTCATGGTCAAGTAGATGTGTTGATTCAAGAAGCTACATCATTAGAGAGATTATCACAAATGTATGCAGGTTGGGCAGCTTATATGTAGTGAATAAATGTCAAATTTCATAACAAATCTACTTCTTATTATGTACTATAAATCTTTTATATCTTGATTTGGAGAATGTGCATGTAGTAATGGAGATTTTGGTGGCGGTGGTTTTCTAGTTAATGTTTTGGTTCGTATAGGAGAATTTGGTTGAGATAAACTGATGGTTGGTTCACCAACCAAACTTCCACTTCTAATAGACAAATTATCTGATATATCACGTGGTGGCAATGGTGGTGGAGTCAGTGATGGAATTATTTGAGCAGCATTCTGATATGCAACACTAAATATTGAAAGATCTTCATTATTATTATCTAGTCGACTGAAGTTGTATGATGGGGTTTGATTATCAAGTGGCGTCGATGTCAACTTTGAGTTTGCCACTGGTGCTGGTGCTGTTGTTGTAGCATCTGCCCCTACTGCGACAGATGGAATTGTAGAATTGTTGGATAAGCTGATAACATTTACAGGTGCAGTGGTGGTAGTACCTTTATTGGAAAGTTCCAGTGATGGTGCAGTAGTAGCAGTGTTGGAAACTGATGCACTGGTTGAGTTAGCACTTTCAATATCTGGTAAATCCTTGTTGTCTTCGGTTGCTAATGTATAACGAGTAGAATCAGATCCCAACGTCATTGAACTAGACGATTTTCTAGGTGCTCGTCTACTTGATATCATTTCAGGAGGAGTATAACCTAATTTTTCATCATGTTGCTTTTTACTAGATCCATCATCTTTGAAATACCATTTACCAATTTTTTTAAATGTACTGGAAACAAGTGTTGAATTGGTGTTTGGAGATTGCGATGCCGTTAGATCCAGTTTGCTTGGAGTTTTGTTAAGGGTTGTGTTACTAGCACTAAGACTTGCAGTGTTATTAGTATTGACCGATAAGCTATTTTCAGTATTAGATAATGATGGTGAAGATTTTTTTTTCATACGCTTAGTTAAATCAGTTAACGTATTCGAAAACTTGCCATTTCTTAATGATCTGGAACTCGTTGATAATTCTGATTTTGCATCAATATCATCAAACTTATTTGTCGAATTATCTTCGTCGACACCAGCGGACTCATTATCAGTTTGATTGTTTTCCGTATTTTCCTTTTCCAGGGCAGTAGTTTCGTCTTTGTCAATTTTTGGTTCTTTCCAAATTCCAGCACGATACAATTGATCTGAACTATCGAAAAACACAATATCATCCCAAAATGGATAAACCAAGCTTTCTTTAATTGCTTCTTTGAATTTCTTTTCAATTGAATTGGTAATGAAATTGAAATTCAACGTTCTTGAACTTAAAAGTGGTTCAATTTTAAAATTAACTATAGGGTCCAATTCATAACAGTACCAAAATCTGCCACTTGGGGGTGGTTTCAATTTAAAAAGCATTGGGCCCTCTAATTTGCTCAAGGTAATTTTCAACACTAAATCAACTTCTCTATTGGTGAATTTGGTCCCAAAAGTTAAATCAACTTTGGTTTCTATTGTTACTGATAATCCACCATTGTATGTTACATAACATGAAGCTACAACTGTCCCATCTGGATTAATTTCTTTCAATTTTGGATAGGTGAAGAATGGGGCCAGTTTTCCTGGTTGAATATCGGTGATTTCAAATTGATTGAAAAACCCAGGTTTTTTGATTTTGTTTAATTTTTTACTCAATTTTTTGTAAACATAATCTTCAAAATGTTTAGTATTTTTCATTGCCAAAAACCATCTTCCGATAATTGCATTCAACCATTTGGTTTGCAATTGACCTTCTGAACTATACAATGTTTGTATTAAATTTATCATTTCTTTTGTTTGAAAATGTGACGTTTCGGCATATTTTTCTGGATTCAAGATATCAGGTAGTTCAGATTTTTCTAATTTCATGGCTCTAATCAAGGCAAAATACCAATCTTCTTTATCGCAATTGTTTTCACAATAAATGAAAAATGTTCCTGGTGGGGCATTGTTATTAGTTTGCTGTTGCAGGTTCTGTTGTTGATCTGTAGTACGAGATGAAAGTGATGATCTGGTTGATGAAGAGATTTCTGTGCCATTTGATGTATTGACAGTTGAATTAAAAGTGTCATTAGTGGAAAATGGTGTGTCAGTCAATTTGCTAGGGTTGATTAATGCAAGAGCTGAATATTTTGTAAATAATTGGGCATCAGTTAAATCTCGAGGCCAAATACTGACAAAATGATGTGCCAACACAATCACATGCTTGACATCTTTTAAAGTTTGATCTTTGTATAAAAACAAATTTCCATGTTTTAAAACAGCAAAGTAACGATGCTTCTTCTGTGATGATCTAATTTGTTGTTGTGGTTGATTTTGCGACTGGTGATTATGTTGTGGTTGTGGATCATGACGTTGATGGTGGCTATACGATTTTGGGTTTGGACTATTGGTATCCTTTGGCAACGCAAATGTATCTTTATTCAATTCATCTAAATCGTTATCGTCATGGTCAAGGAATTTCTTCTCTTCTGGTTGAAGCTTTTTCAGTTGGGAATTGTCTTTGAATTTTTTGGTTGCCAGGTCTTTCACCAATTTATATAATGCCGAATAAGCCGATTTATTATCATTTGATTCGGTTATCAGTTGAGTATTTGAATTGATTTCATCGGGACTTTCAATGTAATCACGAGTGACAAATATCCATCCACTCTTATATGCTTCTAAACCAGACTGATGTTTTTCTTCTAGTTCACCAGATGGTTTCTCTTCGTCAAGTTCATTATCATCAGATAAGGTTGATTTTGGGGCGAGATAAAAATATAGGGCAACCAATCCAGGTAAGAAAGTTAATCCACCTAGTACATAAACAAATAAGAAATAAACAAGCCCCATTATTTGTTCATCTACTAATTGATTAATTGTAGATGAGTTGAAAGATATAGAAGAAAGAAAGGGAAAAAAAAGAGTGTGTGTAAATTTGGAACGTGTTAAGATTATGATTGCTTGGGGGAGGAATAGTTAAGTAAATGATGTAACAAAATCAACTCCAAAACAAATACAAACCAAAAAAAATAATAATAATCAAGTTGACAATTCACATTACGATAAGTAACCTAAGAAATACAACAACAAAATAATATTAATACTACCTTTTTATAATAACTCTGAACCCTTTTTGGAATTGTGCACTTGATGATAATGTTTTCTTGTACTGTTCCAAAGGATTATCATGTTGATGGGGTATATTGGAATTTGAAATTTATGTGCTGACCTTCTCCCCACTCTTTTAATGTTTGAGAAATCCAAATCAAGTAAGTTAGCGCCTATAAATGGATTTGACGTTTAATTTTTATGAGAAATGAACGTATTCAAATGGTAATAAGCAACAGCTGACTGGTAACTTGAGTGAATCTCGAAATATATTTGACGTGGAATAATTGTCAAATTGTAGAACAAATTGTCAATCTAAATTATTTGTCCCAGTTTGAATAAACTAGTGCAATCTTTTGGTAATGGTATTCATTCATTGTGAGCTGCTTTGGCTGTTATCAAATAGCTTTTGTAATTCAGTAATGAAATTTGTTAGCAAGTTTTTGATATTTTTCACCATTTTCGTGAAATTATGTAAGCAAATTTCTTGTAATCTTAAAAAATTAAGAAAGCAATTACTTGACTCAACAACTGTAGCCTCTCAAACAATGATTGTGAATTTTGCCTAATCAATCTACAGTATCTAATAACAAAAAGGAAGTTTTTTTCTTTGACATTTGTTGTATCATGTGATGACCACTAATAATAGCTGCAATGGATTGAACAAATAACAAAGAACACAACTATGTACAATATATCCAATTGCTGGTAGAAATACATTGGCTGAACATTTCTTGTAATTGACAAGAAACTCATGTTCGTGTATCAGGATATGGACACGTGCAACATACGTATCTCATTTCCATGATCAATTTTCGATCAAAATACTTCTATATGGTCATGTAAAGCAAGTACAAGGCATAGGAAATGCCATATACTTGATAGGGATGGGGAAACGTTGGTTGATATCAACCTCGTCATGGCTTTTTTGGTTATCAGATTTGCATATCTTGTAGTTTTCTTTTTTCTTTTTTTAGAATTACGCAAGAGAATAGCATGACAAAAAAAGGGGGGGGGAGAGTAATTCTCAAAACGTGCTTTTGATGCTTATACTTCTGATATGTACATCTACATGTATGAAAATCAAACTCCGTTGCAGCACTCGCCAATAGTTATCAAGAATGTATTGATTTCTCACATACATACATACACCAAGAAATAGAAATACAATAGAAAATGTCTAATAAAAATCTCGAGATTTGTGCATCTCGGAGTTATCAATAGTTCGTAAGTTTACTCTTTTTTGCAGCAAACCACCAACAATAAAGATGACTATTTTAAGCAAACATCTGACCACTTCGTATTTTTGAAAAATAAACTAGACACTATAAACGAGATTAAAGCAACTACTACAACCTAGCCAAGAGCCTGTATTAATTTCTTTTGGGGCATATCACAAAACTAAATAAAATTTTTGAAAATTCATTTGAAAATTCAACACAAGATGGTAAAAATGTTTTTTTCTTTTACGTTATTGTGTAAACGAAAAATACTATTAAACCAGTCCTCAAATGAACAGGAACGAGACGAGATGATTTTATGTCTCACAAGAATTGTTAGAAAAGTATTTATTTATTTCTTAGTATAACCAACTAACATTAATCATCTACGCTTACATAATTTTTCAAAAAATAATTTCATAACAACTCTAACCGAACAATAAATAGATAGGGCAACTATTAGATAGTTTACTATTGTTATTGTTCTAATTTTACAAGTTTACACGTTTTCATTATGGTAACGTTGTAGAGGTATTGATTTGAGGCGTTGGCTGAGGGGAGGAGTTAAGAAACAAAAACGAAAAAAAAAAAAAAACGATTCCGTGATTTCGCCGTTAAGAAAAAACTTTAAATTTCTTTTTTCTTTTTAAATCCCCCGAATAAAGGATTATGTGTCAAAATATTTAAATTGGCAATTACTAAATGTACTAGCAACCATTAAATCACAATAACTAATAACCAACCAACTAAAACATTTTAAAACAACAAAAGAACCGTTTAGCAAAAAAAAAAAAATAATTTTTTTCCTTACTATTTTGTGTCGGGAACTTTGAACACAAGGTTTGATTTGAACAATACAATACAAAATGTTGAATTTTTCAATACTAACAACAAGAACGATAACAATAACAATAACAATGGATAGTTATTTTGTGTTATTACTGTTGGTAATAGTTGACAATTCTCAAGGGAAATACGCAGACCATGTCCGATGCAAGATACTAGAGAAGAAGAAGAAGGACAAGAAAAACATGGGCTTAGTTTTCATCAGACACAAAATAATTCTGTACAAATAATAGATTCATGGCTTAGAAATGACATAAAGAAGAAGGATAAAAAAAAAAGAAAAAAAAAAAAACCAGATGTACAATCTTACTTGAGAATGTTAACAAATGATCAGAAATTGAATCTCGAATTAATTCGACTAGGTGCTGTCATTCCTTCATTCCTATGCAATCAAAGTGAGATCATCATGTCTTTGGTAAAATATGTATGTTTTTATTATAAATGTCATGTATGTATGTTATATGTAATACAGCGTTTTCTTCTCAGTTTTATTATATTACTGATTGTTTGATTGGAATTTAATCTCCAGTTCTTAACTCCTCTGTATGTGTCTTGACTTGTCAATCTTACATAAATATTGGTGGCAAATCGCTTGTAACACCGAGATTGGAAAGTTCTTTTTATATTATAATTTCCCACTTGTGATTGGGTTATAGTTTTTAGTTTTCTTGTTAAATACAGTCAAACCCCGGTTGATCACTTTTATTTCGTAAGTTTAAGAACATTTCAACCTTATGTTCTTTGAAAACATATCAAAGTCCTTTATTTATAGGGATTTATAATACTTTCCTTTACTACTATTATAATCTCTTTTTCCCGGTTCTTCCTCTTTTTGATTTGCTTGAATTAGCCAGAATTTATGATTTATTTTCTTGGAGAATCAAAATCTCAGGTGATGGCAATACTCTCTGTTTCTAGTGAAATCTTCTGTTTTTTCCATTAACATACCACAGATGAAATCAATATTGGATCTTGAAATAAGAGAAAAACCAAATGAAAGATTCATTTAAGGAAGAAAGAATCACAAAAAATTATATTGAAGACAAAAAAAAAAAGAAACAAAAGTAAAAAAAAAAAAAATAAATTTGATAGACAATTTTGCCATTTAATGTTTTGTGTAATGACAAACTAGTAGTAATGGTAGTACTACTATTGTGTATAAGAAATCAACAAATATGTATATGTTGGATTTATGATCTAACAATCCGGCGTCTACCGCAATAATAAGGGAATCACATACTTGTAACATTGGAATATCACAAATTTAGTTGTTTTTGCGGTTCGGTCTATTCTTTCAATCAAACGTGTTGAAAAGGCGATGATGTTGATGATGTTTGAAAAATGGAAAGGAAAGGAAAGGAAAGGAAAATCTGAATTATTAATGTAAGATTTTGTCAAATGAAATTAAAGTTTAGGTCCTAATTATTTAATTTATATTATTACACAAACTAAATCATTGTATAACAAATCACAAGTAGAAATTTGAATCAAAAACCAAAAAAGAAGAAAACTAAAAAAATTCTGCAGGTTTGGATTTGTTAAAGGATTTAAGAATAACAATAGTAACTTAAAGTTATAATAATAATTACTAACTAACTAACTAACTAAAGTTTGAAGTTTAGTTGTGTATTTATTTAAAGGGTTAATTGTCTTAAGACCCAATTAAGGAAGTTGTCGGGTCGAGAGAAAGTAAGCAATTTCTATATAAATCCTTAAATTTTTTTTTTTGGGAGAGACTTTGATTGGTCTGAATAATAAATTCTTAATAGTCGTATATTGTTATTGCCTTGGTATTGTTTGATAAATTTGACTTAGACAAAGCCTAACAACAAAAGCAGCACACCCATTCTTTTATTTCTCGACTCTCGGGAGATTTCGCCGTTAACAAAAAATTTTCAATCATTGTAATAGTGAAATAAAGTAAATACTGCAATTAACACTCAAAGATGAATTTTTTGAGACGAAAACGATAGTTAAACATTAATTTTCACTTTGTTACCAATTTTACAAAAATGGTAAGAGTAGACAAAGAGGAAGGAAGGAAAGCAAAGCAAAGCAAAGCAAAGCAATAATACAAATATTTTTCAAGTTTTTTTTTTTCTTTTACACGAGAGACACAACGATGATGCACATATACATTACATGATAATAAAATCTTCGTTGGTGTCTGTCTATCATCTTACACAATTAGAAACTACTATTCCAAAAAACCTTCAAGTTTTTCAATCTAAATCAGATTTAGCTAATATTGACAAGGAAGTGAAAGGGTAAGAAAGGAAATATGATAATATACTATACTTTTATTTTTGGTAGCAAATAAGCCCAAGCCCAGGCGCGCACCCAGACTGAACCTAACAACTAACAACTAACAACGGTAGTTAAGTAGTATTAGTGGTAGAACGGAACCAAATCAAATCACAAATTCAATTCCAATTCAAAGCCTACTAGAAGAAATCTTTTTGAGACAAGATTTATAATAGGGCAAGAAATTTAATCAAGTAAATCCAAATTTAAAAAATCTAAACTGACAGACTAAAAAAAAAAAAATTTAAAATTCTTTTTGAAGGCAAAATCAGGAAAACGGAACCGAAAAAAAAAAAATTTTTTTTTAGTTTAGTTCTCTCTGTTTTTTTTTTTTGCACTCAACCATCTCTCAACCAATGAATATGATTGTAAATGTAATAACAACAATAATATCTATAGTTATTAAATAATTTTAGATTTTGAGAAAATTAACGGTTTAACCGAAATGAATAAAAAGGATGATCTTAATGTTAGTATTGAATAACTTACACACCATCTTTAAACCTCTCATTTGACGATAATAATACTAGTAGTAGTAGTAATAGTAGTAGTAGTAGTAGTAACAACTTCAAGTTACAAACTA
>OKKB01000306.1_pt1 | contig 16055 bp, 6 predicted proteins | sample 1613931 | NCBI WGS metagenome assembly OKKB01 (sample SAMN04436893, study PRJEB24849) | human gut metagenome | biome: human gut; feature: NICU; material: stool | host: Homo sapiens | place: USA: Saint Louis, MO | collected 2012-02-08
TCAATGGCTGACGTCCCTAAGCTCAAGGGAAATGGCCAATCCCAGAGCAGGGTCTGAAGCCAAAACCCGTAGTATGGCTATGCTGGTAACAACACCGGAAGTCAGGGCCCAGTACTCTGGACCACTCTACAAGAAGCTCAAGGGTTTTGGGTAGCAGTCAATTGAATTGGCTGTGCCCAGGTTCACCACTGGCGACATGATTGGTCCTGGTGTCTCACCCAGTTCTGAGGCCAATACAACTTCTGGCTTACCAACCAGAGTTTATGGCAGGCCAGCTTTTAACTTGGTGGCAAGACTGGTTGAATTATCACTGTCAGTGATGTTCCTCAGCCAAAGTCAGGGTTGGCAACAGGAACAAAATCCACATTGTTTCCAAAGCCAGCTCAGTTGTTTTGCTGTGTGAAATCTCAACATATTAAGCTAGAGGCAACTGAGGAGACATCGCGAGACAGTACCAATGAGACCAGGAATGAATACGAGTACCTGTCATGGAAAAATTGTTTTACAGTATTTTTATACTATCTTTGTTGATTTAAGGTTTAAGGACTATGTTGGTGATGTCAAGTGCTTCAATCATTGGATTCGAAGCTTGGCGAGAAGTAAATACACGAGCTTTCATCAGCATGTGATGTTAAAAGTGTATAATGAGTTGAAATTATAAGTAGTGAGTGAATTTTCTAATAATAATAATAATAATAATTTTTATAAATCAACAACAAAATGAGTTAATCAAACAATCAATCAAATGCAGAAAGACGCAACTCATTTGAGGAGGAGGATGCTTTGCATCGTCATTATCACGAATATTCGGTGTCTCTAGTGGCACACGAACGGAATAAACAAGAGATCTCTATGGTAGAGATCGAAAGGTTGAAGAAAGCCAATACTGAGTATAGGGATCTGATTGAAAAGCTCAAGGAAATCTTTGATCTCCATGATCAGAAAATTTATCTACAAGCAGAAGCTTTTTATCTGCTTATGAAAACTGTATTGGAACTAGTTGATGAAAAATATCAATTGAAAATAGAGAGAAATAAATTAAGGAAGGAGTTGGTAGATGCTCAAGCTAGATTGATTGAATTCAAAGATGAATAATACATGTTTGAACTTCAATTGAGAAAGATTAAAAGTCAAATAAAAGTATAAATATATGTTAGAATATTGTTAAATTTGTAATTATTTTTTATGTAAATTTTTCTCTGTATAATCATGTCTACAAAAAAATTCTAGTGATTTGAAGAAAGAAATTGTTGAATTGTCGCTGATGGTTGAAAAATTGGAAAAAAGGTCTGTCGAATCGGAAAAGAAAAATCAGGAATTGCAAGAATTATTAAATAAATGGAACACTGTTGGTGAAAGGTTGGGCGAATCGATTTTCAAATGACTTAAACGATGGAGACGTTATCTAATTTGGCAAATTTTCAATTAGAAGAAATTTAAAACAGTATTCGAACATATTCTTATGACATTGATTCTATTAAGCATATTAATAGAAATATTAATAATGACATAATAAGGTGTAACGATTTCAAAGAGATTGTTTGAAGTAAAGAACCAAGAAATCAAGAAAGAAGATGAATAAATAGTTCCTTTTCACCTCTTGCGATTTTAGTGTGAATCAGTGAATTTCAACAATATAATAGCTTTCCATAATAAATAACCTTGAACCAAGTTAACCTAACTCTAAGAGTTTCACTTCAACGATTACTATAAATTTCCATCTACGCCAATTATATCGTATTACAACCAAAGTACTCTCTAGAACTATATATCGCCGACATTGCAGAAGCACTAGTAAAAAGTTTGTGATAAAAGCGTGTTGATTCGTTATTGAATGTACAGACTCCCTGGAAAAGGACACATTAACTAAGTTAACAAATTGTTATAAAGTATGGTGAAGAAAATAGTAGAATGAATAAGACTATAGCAACATTAGTTAAATCTTCTTGATTGTTGGGGGTAACTATCTGCTTAAAATAATCAGGATGGAATGTTAGTATCGCTTTCATTGTTTGCAACGAAAGGTAAATCTGAAAAAGAAGTTGATTATTATAACAAGACCCTAATATTATCCTACCATTCACATTAATATAATGTAATATATGTTTAAACCTCTTGACAACAACAATAATTGTCTTCAATTTTCTTTTTTTTCTTTCTATTGTTTTCTTTATAATTGTGATAGGGTCGTTTAATTCTGTCAAGTGCGTGTCCTCCCCTTTATTAGTCCGGTCTAGACCTGTCCAGTCTTGACCCGTTCCTAACTAATTAACTCACGCGATCTGATACGACGATAACGACGTGTCCCCTTAAAAACAAAATAAACAGACTTTTTCCGAATCGGGACATTCCGGCATATAAACTTCATTGTTTACATTTTTTAAGATTTCACCACCAACCGAAAATAAAAACCACGACCAACTCACACGCCCAACCAAAACAAAATTTTAAAAATTTTTATGTAACTTCACAAAGACAACCCAACCCAAACTTATTATTACCAGGCATACCTGTTTCCATTTCGGTTCGTCAAAGTATTTTGAAAATAGAAGAAGAAGAGCTTTACTTTTTTCAGAAGATCTTAATAATACAATCTCCTATTAATTCTTATTCCTGCATTTTTATCTTTTGGTTACATTTATTTACAGATCTGATTGATTTTTTAGGTTTTTTTTTTAATTAATTAATTAATTTATTTATTTGTTTGTCAATAGTTCCACATAAGTCATGGTTACCTCTTCAACAGCCAATGATAATAATAATGAAGATCCCATAATTTCTAAAAATTGGGTATGGGTACCTAATCAACAAGATTTATTCACTAAAGGTTATATCACTGATTATTTACCCGATGGTAAATGTAAAGTTAATGTTGTCAAAGGTCAAGAATCATCCCATGATTCAACAATAATCGTGGATCAAGATAAATTGGAAAACTGTAATCCTGTGAAATTCAATAAATGTGAAGATATGGCTGAACTAACTCATTTAAATGAACCATCTGTCGTTTACAACTTGTATCTTCGATATTTAGACGATTTGATCTATACTTATTCTGGGTTGTTTCTTGTTGCCATCAATCCCTATAAACTGTTACCCATTTATAATCAATCAATTTTAATGAAATATCACCAATATAATAACGTGACAACAAACAAAAATGACTACAAATCTAAAAACGCCTCCAACAGCAACAACAACAACAAAGGACAATCACCGCCACATATATTTGCTGTTGCCGAATCGACATTTAGAAATTTATTATCCAACAAGAAAGATCAATCAATTTTGGTAACTGGTGAAAGTGGTGCTGGTAAAACTGAAAATACCAAAAAAATTATCCAGTACTTGTCATCAATAACTAGTGGCAGTCATACCAATAAGGTTGATCATAATAATAGTATCGATACTAAAATTCTTCAGGCTAATCCAATTTTAGAAAGTTTTGGTAATGCTAAAACTATCAAGAATAATAATTCTTCCAGATTTGGAAAATTCATTCAAATTTATTTCTCAAATACTGGTGAAATATCAGGAGCTAACATCAATTATTATTTGTTGGAAAAGTCAAGAGTTATAAGTCAATCGAATCAAGAAAGAAATTATCATATTTTCTATCAATTTTTAAAAGGGTATGAAAACTTACCTAGTTTGGGTTTAAACAAAGACATGTCAACTTATAATTACCTCTCAGGAGGAAAATTAACTATAAATAATGTTGATGATTTCAAAGAATTTAATTTATTAGTGGAAGCATTCAAAATCATGGGATTCACCACCAATAAAATGAACTTTATTTACCAAGTGTTGGCGATAATTTTACATTTAGGTAACATCACTTTCACGTCATGGAAATCCGAACAAGCCAATTTCACGAATGATTCCCCTATTGATAGAATATGCGAGTTGTTAGCAGTTGATAAAGATTTATTTGTTCAAAATTTATTGCGACCTAAAGTCAAAGCTGGTAGAGAATTCATCACAAAGTCAAAGAAACCAAACGAAGTCAAATTTGCCATCGACGCCTTTGCTAAATATTTATATGAAAAGTTGTTTCAATTCATCATTACCAAAATCAATGAGAAATTGGATCAAAGCCATAATGGAGACGATAACACCGCCAACAATAACAACGATAACAATTTTTTCATTGGTGTTTTAGATATTGCTGGGTTTGAAATTTTCGATATTAACTCCTTTGAACAATTATGTATCAATTACACTAATGAAAAATTACAACAATTTTTCAATCATCATTCATTTATTTTAGAACAAAGTGAATATTTACGAGAAAATATCAATTGGGAGTTTATAGATTTTGGTCAAGATTTACAACCAACAATTGATTTGATTGAGACCAAGCAACCTATGGGTATCTTGAAATTGTTAGACGAAGAATGTTTGATGCCTAAATCATCTGATGCATCTTTTATGGAAAAATTATCGAAAAATTTCTCAAATACTCATAAAAAATTTTCTGAGAATAAATTCAAAAATGGGTTTATAATTCATCATTACGCTGGTAAAGTAGAATATAATGTGGAAAACTGGTTACAGAAAAATACTGATCCTATAAGTGAAAGTATTTTGAATTTATTGCCTGATTCCCAAAATGAATTGATTGCAGATATGTTTATAAACGATCCTCATATTAATAGACCACAGACAAATGGTGGTGGTAATTCCAAACTCAAAACTGCTTCACAAAAGCATAAAGATCAATTGAAAACGTTAATGGATCAGTTAGAATCAACTGAACCTCATTTTGTGCGTTGTATATTACCGAATCTAGAGAAGCGGGCCAACAAGTTTGATAAAAATTTGGTACTTGGTCAATTAAGATGTAATGGGGTTTTGGAAGGTATTAGAATCACTAGGGCAGGATACCCTAATAGAATGATGTTTGACGAATTTATTCAACGGTACTCGATCATTTGTGATAATGAACTTTCTTCTCCACAGAACAAAACTAATTGTGAAATAATTTTGAAATTTGTCAAATTAAACCCTGAAGATTTCAAAGTTGGGCTTACCAAGATTTTTTTCAAAAATGGTATATTAGGGAAATTGGAAATTATTCGTGATTTAGCATTGAAGAATATTTTCACTGATTTGCAAAAAGTTATAAGAGGTAATTTAACCAGATTAGTTTTGAAACAGAAAATCAAAGAAATTCAATCCGCACAAATCATTTCAAGAACCATGGTGACGTTAGATGAAATCAAATCTAATAGTCCTTGGATGAGATTGTTTTTCCATGTGAAACCATTACTTGAAGATTCTGCTAAAGTATTAGACTCTAAGAAATTACAAGAAAATTTGCAAACTTTAACTGTGAAATTGAAAGATTCAGAAAAACTTACAAAAGGTCTTGAAACGGATAATGAAAAGCTACGAGAACAAATGAATAATTTACAGGATGAAATGATTAATATTACTTCAATTGCAAAGGAAAAAGATGACAAATTATCTCAATTGAGATTAACAGAAAATAAATCAAAGCATAGAATTGAAACTTTGGAAATAAAGTTGAAAGATTTTGAAAAACAAAATCAAGATTTAATCAATGAACATGAAAAGTTAACTCGCCGTTCTTTAGAACTTCATGATAAGCATAACGCAAAAGTTGAAGAATTAAACTCTTTGAATAAACTACATGATTCGGCACAATCGGAATTGTCCAATTTAAAACAACAATTGAAAGAGATTACAAAATTAAAACAAGACCATAGTAAGGAATTGTTGAAATTTAAACAAATGCACGATAAACTGATTGAAGATTCAAATGAAAAAGTTCTGCGATTGGAAAATTTGAATAAAAAATTACAAGCAGATTTGAATTCAAGTAAAGATGTGATTCTGAGTGAACATGGGAAATTGCAAAATGAAATTATGAAATTAAAAGAATTATGCAGTGATTACGAAAGAAAGCAAAAGGATTCACAACGCACTATTGATTCATTACAAATTCAATTGAGAAAAGATGAAGATTACAAATCTAGATATGAATCGAAAATTGAAGAAGCTAGAGAGAAAGTTACTTTGTTGAAAGGCAAAGTTGAGAAGAAATCCCAAGAAATTGATCAATATAAATCAGAGATTAAAAAATTGAAAGCTGAACTCGCTAGCAGCAATACTAAGATCACTCAATTGGACCAATCTACAAAAGAATTATCAAGTTTGAAATCCAATGAATCAAAGTATGTTGCAGAAATTGAATCGGCTAAACAACAATTATCGAAAAAAATTGAGGAATATAGTTCAATTGAAGCTGACTATAATAGATTACAAACGGAATTGAAACAAATGAAGCAAACAAATACAGAGTATAGCACCAGAATAACTGAATTGAGCACCAAGTTGAACCAAGTCACTGAAGAAGCCAAATCTAAAGAGATTGAAAAGGAAAATCAACCACCGAACCCTCAATTTATGGAAGAGTTTACCCATATGAAATTGAAAGTGAATGAACAGACTGCATCATTGAGGAAAGAAAAGTTTGAAAACAAGAAATTACTGGAGGAATTACAAATGTTGAAAGAACGAATCATGAATGGGTCTTTAACTAGTATGGACTTAACACCAAAGAGAAGATCTTTGGCCATTGGTGATAAATCAATGATAACTAACACGGTAGATTCTTTTAATAAAGAGATTGAAAATTTGAAATTTCAATTACAGCAAGAACAAGGCAATTTCCAACGTGCAGAGAATTATGCCATTGAATTACAAAAGAAATTAAATAAATTATTGACCACACGAGGATTAAATACCAATACTGATTATGAGAAAAAATATAATGATTCGCAAAAGAGAATTACACAATTAGAAACTAAAATTGGGAGATTACTTGCCAATTCTGGTGGAGATTATGAAGATCACCATTTAGATGATAACGACGATGATTGGGAATCACGTTCTTCTAATGGTGGTAGCGGTGGTGGAAGTACCTCTTCTTCAGCTAGAAACTCGTTAGTGAAAAGTGAAAGTATAACTGCATTCCATAATATGCGTGGAGTATCTCAAGATTATATTCAAATATATCAAGACATAACAAAGACTTTAAAATCCACTAGAGAAGAGTTGAATGGATCAAAAACAGAAATTTTAAGATTGAAAGCATTATTGCGTGAATCAGAAGATGAATTGTATCAAGTCAAACAAGAGAATTATAAAACCAGTGTTCATGATTATGAACAGGATTTGGCGCAATTGAAAGTTAAGCACGAAACTTTATTGTCAAGAAATAAGGATATCAATGAAAGTTTAGAGATATACAAGAAACGGTCGGATGAGTACTATAAGAAATTAGAATTAGCTGAATCGGCCATTGCAATTTCCAAACGACATGAAGAACAAGCAACTAAAGAAATGAAAGAATCTAGAAGCCAATTGTTATTAGTTAGAGAAGAATTAAGAACAACACAGATTTTGATTAAAGATTTTAGAATCAAAGTTGGAAATTTAGAGGCAACAATTGAAGAAAAAAACCATCAATTAGATGCAAATAAAGAGGAAATCAAACAAATACAAGACAAATTAAACTATCATTTGAAAAATTTTGAGAATAAGGAACTTAATGAGAAACTCAAAGAAGAAATCAAGAATTTGAATAGGGATTTAGATTTCAAAACTGATATTGAGACTAAATTAATTAAAGAGAATAAAAAGTTACAATTGGATTATGAAGATGTTTTATTAGTTAAGAACAATTTACAAAATGAAGTTGAAGAATTAACTAATAATAATCGACAATTGGAAAATGAGAAATTGATAAATGAAAGGAAGATAGTCAATTGTACGAAACAAATTTCTGGGTTGAAAGAATTGGTTGATGAGATTTCCATTGAAAGAGATAAATTATTGAAGGATAAGGAAACTTTACAAAATGATTTACAAACCATGACCAATAAATTTGATGCAACAACTACTGAATTAAAACAAGCACATGGAGAATTAGATTTCTTGAAAAAACATTTAGAAAATCAACGAGAAGATTCTGAAGCCATTAAAACTGAATTAAATCAACTGAAAATGTCTACAAGTTTTGATATTCGAGATCAACAAAAATTAAGAAATGAATTATTAGTGACAAAGGAAGAAAATTTCAGTCTCGTAAAGACTAATAAAGAATTAAATCTTAAAGTTTCTGATTTAGAAGAAAAATTATACAGTAATGAACAATTAAAATATTGGGAATCTAAAGTTGATACATTATCCAAGGCATTAGATGGAGCATTGAATGAAAAACATGAAGCTGATAAAACGATTAAAAATTTACAACGATCAATTAAACAATTGGAAATTAGAGTGGAAAATGAATCACAATTGAGTAAACGTTATAATGATGAGAATTTTGATTATCAAAATAAAATTAATCATTATAAAAGTACTATTGATATAATTCATAATGAAAATATTGAAAAAGATTTACAATTAAAATCAATACAACGAGAAAACATCGAAATGAAAGAATCAATGTTAATGTTACAAAAAGAAGTATTGGAATTACGTGAACGATTACAAGTTTAAAGCAAATAGACCTTAAAAATATACATATATACATATTATACATCGATATCATGTAATAAAAATAATATAATTTATCTATCTATGTGTATCTATTATCATTTTTTGGTGTAAATACATGTATATATACAAGAATGGTATTCCACTTCATCTAAAACCAACGACTCTTTTTCTTCTTTTCATTTTGATTACTACTGAAATCTCTTGGTTCCGTGATTTCTGGACCTTTGTAATTACCTAATCCATATCTTCGAAGAATAAATTCCACATCACCAAAAGTTTCTCTTTCTCCTTGCATAACAATTGATGGAAGACCCAAACTAGTACCACCATTAGAAGTTATAACCTTACCTGTCAATACTTTTTCTGCAACATTTTGTAAATCTTTTATAGTTAAACGATTAATTTTATCAACCATTTCATCAATAGTAGTGATTTTCCCTTGACATTGTATTTGACGACCCAAATCTTCTAATCTTGCCAATTTACTTTCAACATTCATTAATAATGAACTAATTAATTGATTTTTAGCACGTTGAACCTCTTTTGCATTCATTCCGCCTTGTGATTCTTCTGTGACTAACAATTGACTCAATTCATGAGCAATGATTTGTGATGAAACATGAGCAGCTTCAGGGACTAAAGATAATGTTATACCGAAAATACCACTATCAATATAAGAATGATTGAAACTCATACAATTTTCAACAAATGGATATTTGTTCAATACTTTAGTATATAATCGAGAAAACATCCCTTTTCCAGGACCTCCAGCAGAAAATGAAGAACCACCACCTAATAATTTTTGTAAAGTGGCTAAAGCATATAAATCGTCATTTAAAAGTCCCGTGGTTTCGAATCCAATTTGAATATGATATAATTCAGGTAAATTGGCATATAATGGTGGAGTATAAGGTAATGAAATTTCACCACCAGTATAATTCTTAATTCCTGGATTTGGTTTTGTTGTGGTTGTATTTGCCCAATCACCAAAATTTTCCATAATTAGTTTCAATGCATATTCATGAGGAACACCAACCATGGCAATGACAGTGTTTTGTGGTTGGAAAAACTTATTATTATAATCAATAACGTCTGATTTAGATACCAAGGGGATTCTTTCCTGAGGGATGAATAATGGTAGTCCTAAAGTGTTTTCCTTATACGCCACAGTATGTAATTCTTCAGGTAAATATAAATCAGATTTGTATGCCAATTCTGCTACTTCATATTCAGCGGTTTGTAATGCTTCTTGGAATTCTTGATCACTGAAAATAGGATATCTGATGGTTTGTCCAATCATACCAACCATTCTATCAATATCTTTATTAAAAACAGATGCTTGATAAATCATTGACTCTCTTTGAGCCGAACTCATATAATTACCACCCAATTTCGATAAATTTTCCAACATTTGTTGCCCCGTAAAATCTTCTGTTGATTTCCAGGATAATCTATCGCGCAAATAAGATAATCCTGGTGCCTTAGGATCTTCGTATCTTGAACCAGCATCAATATACGCTCCAACAGCATTGAAATGTCCCGGTGTAGAATCAGTAATTAATCTCAATCCATTGGCAAATGTGGTTAATTCAATATGCGGTTGCAGTGATGCCGGTGTCGTGGTACTGGTTATGGAATGATTATATCTTGCAAATGATAGTAAAGATTTTGAAACACCTTTATTTAGTTTCCTAGTTATTGTTCTTCTACTTAGCATTGATGGTGGATGTCTTGAAACTTGTAAAAAAAAAAAAGGTTAAACTTGATTAATGGAGTTGAAAACAAAAAAAAAAAAATCTTTCTAACAATTCTATCTGTGCGTGTATTCTAGATCAATTGTGGAAAGTACACTACTAACAACATTAAACTCAACTACATGAATCAACAACCACTGCCAATCTGAAACCAATTATAGTGTAAATTGATAGTATATGTCACACACTCAGCCAACAGTACCGCGAATACAGGTTGATCATGTCAAGTGCGACATCTAGACAATTACTCAACCTCTTACAAATGATGCACAACGACTGCAAGTAATTATCTACGACATTTTAGGGTAACAGAAACTTAGAGTAAGTGTAATAAGAATTGGTGGACACACATCCGTTCTATTTTGCACATAAACTACTTTATTTAAGAGAAATATTTAGAAGAAGAAAAAGAATTATTTTATATTATTTAGGTTTAATTAGAGAAATGAAAGTACTATATACTTGAGAGCATTTAAGGTGAATATTATCACTGGTAAAAGGAGTTAAATGTGTAACCATTCATGAATAATGGTTCAACCTGAGTCAGAGGAATTGAATACTAATGGAAATCTCATAAAAATTACTATATTATAAATTATCTTAAATTAACTGCTGAACGTACGCACTGAGATTTGCTACGTCGTGACACAGGCCATCATTGTAACAAAACCAATACTATAATATTGTAACTAACACGATCTAACTGGGGTTATTTTTTTGTTTTTTTGGGTCCACTTACTCAGTATGAATCATTTTCATGATAATTTTGCAATCAATTCTCAAGTAAAAACTTTTGATAACCTACAAAATATTATTATATACCACAAGTTGATGGATAAATTTTAATATTTTGATTAGTAAATAGGATATACAATAACCGATGGTCAAATAGACAATAAAAGTAGGCTTTGATTCGAGCTCTTTTTTTTTTTTAACTCAGTAGATTGTTCAAACGACCTGATAATTGCTGTCCAAATTTGACCGCTTGAAAGAACTGTCTTCATCACTTCCAAATGTTTTTGTTTGGTTGACAACCATAAATGAGTGATTTTGGGCCACTTCCAAGTTTGTAAATATTCATTTAACCATATTGGTGTTTTGAATTAAGTTTAAGGCTTTGTCATGTGACACTAGAGTTACTCATGTAGGCTCTGTATGGTCAATGAATAGCTATATATTGCAACAGGAGTATCAAGATTTACATATGTTCTTGCCATTAGTATGGAGACTTGAATTGTAATTGATATTTGTTAGGTGGTAGATTTACAGCTCAGTATTCTGAGTACGTTTTTGTTTAGATCGTTGGCTCGGGACAAAAATCAATACTTTGTGTGTGTGTGGGTGGGTGGGTGGTTGAATATTTCTTTTTTTTCTTGGTGCGGAATTTGAGCCATACTATTTTTTTAGCCTTCCTTTCTGATTTTGATTAAAAGAGAAATCAAATCTTTATCTATCTTCCTATCACTTAACTATACTATTATGAATCATTCCAACACCACTAATACCGATAGAGATGCCTATTTACAATTAGGTAAATCATTGAATGAACAACATTCAAACCAATTATCAACCCAATTACAAGTATTTCAATCGGCATTAATAAATTTTGCTAATGATCATGGTGATGAAATATCCCTGAATTTAGAATTCAAAAATAAATTCACTCAAATTGTTCAACTGATAGGTATTGACCCTTTAGATTTATTATTATACACATCACAAAATGATAGAAACGGTGGTACTAGTAATAGTAATAGTAGTAGTAATAGTAGTAGTAATTACAAAAGAAGCAATGTTGTTGCGACAAATTTCGGGGTTGCTTTAGCGGTGAAAATAATTGAAATATGTCAACAAACTCGTGATTTGAATGGTGGGTTGATATCACTAAAAGAATTAATTTCCACATTACAGAATTCATGTGAAACAGAAGGAATATCATTGGTAGTACTGGAAAAAGACATTGAAAGTTCATTAAATAATCTAAACACTTTAGGGAAAGGTTATGAAATATTGATTATAAATGGGAAGAAATGGTTAAAATTTTCATCTACAGAAAACTTATCTAATGATCAATTAAAAATTTATGAACTTTGTGAATTTATGGGAGGTTATGTCACTTATAGATTATTAAGAGATAATTATGGTTGGGATAAAGTGCGATGTAAAACTGTCATTGATGAAATGATTATGAATGGGTTTTTATGGGTGGATTCACAAGACAATGGCGAATGGCAATATTGGGAACCATCTTGGATATCCAACTAAATAATAAATATATACAGGCATACTTACTTCTTATTCTTTATTGAGTTTTTCTTGTCCTCTTCGATATCCCTTTTTTTCCATCCATCTTAGATTCAAAACTTCATAACTTTCAGTACGTTCACGTTCCAGTATTGGCATATATTTATTATAAGATCGACCAACTCCATCACCATTATTCATAGTTTTCAAAATTTTGGTTGTAGTAGTGGTTGGATCTTGATTTTTGAATAAAGTATCTTCCATAATTTGCAGCATTTGGGTTTTCAATTGTAAATCATATTGCATTCGAGTGAAACCTTGTATTACTCGATGTAATCTATATTCATCATCAGTGGATTTCCATTCCATTGATGGGAATTCACAATCATACAACACCAATGGTATATCATGAGCCATTTCATATTGTGGTTTAGTAGGGAATTTATTCGTATCCATCAAATCAGTAATTATCAGGGGAGATTCTAAACTTTGACCAATAGTAAACAATATTGCTACCATACAACGAACTTGATGCCATAAAAATGCTGAACCTTTTAAATCAAAACAATAATAATCTTGATGTAAATGTATAATTTGCGATTGATAAATTTCTCTCACAAAATTTGTAATTTGTTTAGATCCATCTAATTTACAAAAGTTTCTAAAATCATGAATTCCTTGATAAAGTTTAGCTCCTTGATTCATTAATTCGATATCTAAATCTTGTTTACGGAAAATATATCGATAATGACGAGATAAACAACTGAATCTAGCGTCAAAATCTGGTGGTGGTCTCAAACATATTGAATGGACTTTAATATCACTTGGTAAATTTGCATTTAATACCGATATATAATCAATTTCCAGATCATCAAATTCAGGGTTGGATTGATTTTCTAAAGTTATATTTGATCGAACATTAATGGAAATTACTTGATTCATGGCACTAACACCTTTATCAGTTCTTCCACATCGAGAAAATTTCACTTCTTCTATTGGTTCTTTGATTAATTTGACTTTTGCTAATGCTTTCAAAAATACTTCTTCTACTGTAGGTAATGGAGTTGGTTCTAATTGTAATGCCAATCCATTATAATTCCACCCTAAATAAGCAAATTTAAAGGCAACAAATCTCATGTTTTGTTTACTCCAATCAAACTCTTTCTTTTTCTGTTTCTTAACTGGTTTGATTGACCTTTGGGATGAGGTTTCCCCATTGAAAGTAGTAGAGGAGTTACTTTCAAGTTGATTGATTTTGGAAATCAAATCTTCTTTTGACCAATTTGTATAGTCAGTACTCATTTTCGTTGTGGTGACAGGTCTATTTGATGTTTTTGCAACTTTACTGAACGACCTCTTGAGCATTAATTGTCCTAAGAAGGAAACACCTTTTATCATATACAAGTTATCCCAGTAGCAGATACTAATCCAGTATTTGCAAAGTATTCTCGTACTCTGGGAGGATATCCACAAAGTAAACATACAAAAAAGTTTTTTTTTTTTTTTTTTGGCAAACCTCCCATCCCATCTCAAACTCATCTCTCTAATACAACCAACCAACCAACCAACCTACCTACCAATTATGAAATCAAATACTGAATCTCTTGCATGGGAGAATTTACGTTATGACTTACATCCATGGATCAAAGAAGCAATATCATCAATGGGGTATCCCACTATGACTCCAGTTCAAGCATCGACTATCCCATTATTGAGTGGTAATAAAGATGTTGTAGTTGAAGCAGTCACTGGATCAGGGAAGACATTATCATTTGTAATCCCTGTTTTACAAAAAATCTCTGATAGATTATATAAACCCGATAGTGATGGAGATTTACCAGAACCAGTTAAACGAGGACATATGTTATCGATTGTATTATCACCAACGAGAGAATTAGCTAATCAAATTCAAAGTGTTTTCAATCAAGTATTACAATATTTACCTGAAGATAAGGGTACCCGTATTAACACACAATTATTGGTTGGATCTATAGGTAATGTTCGAGAAGATTTAAATCAATTTTTAACGAATCAACCACAAATATTAATTGGAACTCCAGGGAGAATCTTGGAATTTTTAGGTAGTTCACAATCAATTAAAACATCATCTTTGGAAATAGTTATCCTTGATGAAGCTGATAAATTATTAGATTTCCTGTTTGAAAAAGATGTGATCAATATATTGAAAAAATTACCTAAACAACGTCGAACAGGATTATTTTCAGCAACGATATCTTCTGCAGGTAATACTATTTTCCGTACGGGGATGAATAATCCTGTTAAAGTTCAAGTGAAATCGAAAAATTATTTTGGTGAACAAAGTAATTCTCCAAAGAGTTTACAATTATCATATATGATGATTAATCCAGAATTGAAAATAACCACATTATTAACGATATTATCAAAATATCAATATAAAAAGGCCATTGTTTATTTCCCTACTTGTACATCAGTGAAACATTTTTATCAAATATTCAATAAAGTTTATCAACAAGAGTCTAGTGATGAACCTCTTAAATTTTTTTCATTACATGGTCAACTTAATACTAAATCAAGATTGAAGACATTAGATAATTTCACTCAAGGGGATATTAATCTTTATAAACATATTCTTATGACTACTGATGTTGCAGCAAGAGGAATTGATATACCTGATGTTGATTTAGTGATACAAATAGATCCACCTACTGACCCCAATGTTTTTTTACATCGTTGTGGTAGAACTGGAAGAGCAAATAAAGTTGGTCGAGCCATTGTTATGTTAAATGATAATTGTCAAGAAGAAGATTATATTGGATTTATGGAAGTAAAAGGAATTTTTTTAACAAAACAAGATATACCAACATCATCAGCAACAAAAAATTTACATGAAAATTTCCAAATTAAACTTCGACAATATATGCTTGAAGATAGAGCACGACATGAATTAGCGGTGAAATCATATGTGGGATTTATTCGATATTATTCTAAACACATAGCTAGTTCGATTTTCCGATTAGCTACATTAGATTATTTGGGGATTGCCAAGATGTATGGATTATTAAGATTACCGAAAATGCCTGAAACGAAATATATTGATAATTCGATAATGCCCACTGATGGTTGGTTAGGTGAAATTATCGATATGGATAAATATAGTTATGCTGATAAATTACAAGAGAAAACTCGATTAGAAAATTTAGAGAATGATAAATTGAAAAAAATTCAGGATGCAAAAAGAAGAAAAGAATTAAAAATTAAAAATGAAGCTTGGTCAAGTAAATCAGAAAGAAAAGAAAATAAATTAGATCGTAAAGAAAAATTGAAAAGAAAACGTGAAGCCATTGAAAAACAAATTATGGAAGAAGAAAGATCAAATGGTGGAGGCAACAAAGATGAGGAGGATGAAGTTGTTGAAGATTGGAAAGATATGGTAAGAAAGAATAAAAAAAAGCAAAAGAAAAATAATTCTATACAAGGTTCATTTGATGATTTATAACCATAACCATAACCACCACCACCATCACTACTACTACTAAAAACATT
>OKKB01000307.1_pt1 | contig 15992 bp, 9 predicted proteins | sample 1613931 | NCBI WGS metagenome assembly OKKB01 (sample SAMN04436893, study PRJEB24849) | human gut metagenome | biome: human gut; feature: NICU; material: stool | host: Homo sapiens | place: USA: Saint Louis, MO | collected 2012-02-08
TAACCATCATTTTCATTGATCAGTTTCTGACACAAAATAGTGCACAAACCAACATCTTTTTCTTAATTAAGTTAAATTGATCGCGTCAGTTGTATTTTGTGTCACACACACACACTCTCTCTCTCACTACTACTACTAACTACTAACTACTAATTACTACTAATTTAACTTTTTTAGGAAAAAGTGAATTTCTTGATGTGTTTTATATGCAGTTCCATTACACACATATACATATATATATATATACACTTGTCCCACCAGCTTCTATTACTCTACTACTTTAACAATGGGTATAACTAGATAAGGAATAAGATATGGAACCTTTAAAGAAGAAGAAGAAGAAAAGGGGAAGTTGTTATTTCTAGAACCTGTTTAGTTGTAGTCAATTTCTAATAATTTATCCGAGGAGGAGGATGGATTTGTTTAGACGCGAGGCACCTTGGTATCAAATCAAATCAAATCAATTCTTCAATAAGCTTGGAAGTGTATGATTGTGCCCAACTTAACAACATTCATTTCAAATCTTGTTCGATCGTACAAAAAGAATCTTTTGACTGACATACATACATATATCTAGATCACATGATACTACAATGTACATTATTTGGATTTTCTTTTGAGTTTTTCTTTTACCTTCTAATAAAAAAAATATAAATGGTCTAATAATAATTACATTTTAAATGTAAGCCAACATTTAAACTTTTATTAACTAAGATTAAGTTTATCAGATCTACTATGGATTGCCACACTGTTAATCCCATTCGTCTTGTAATCAATAAATTCTGCAATGGTACACGTCCTTAGTGTTTTTTTTTTTTTATTCTCTTTGTACACACATCTCTCTCTGGAGTTAACCGAGATTTCAATTTCAATTTAATTTTTCTTCTTTTTTTTTTCAATTTACTTATCTACAAATAACCACCAACTAGTATTTATAATCATCTTCCTCCTCCAGACACCATTTTTTTTTCAACAAGTCAAACTCATAATTGATAGTTAAACAATGTATTTAATACTATTGGTGGTATTGGCCGTATATGTCACATATAAACTCATAACAACTGTATTACCACATCATTTACTCATTCCTAGTCAAAATTGGCGAGAGAAAATATCATACGTTGTTAAATATCCAAAACCAATTTATTTAAAAGTTGGAACTAAACGATCAAGTTATCGTCGCAGATTGATTTTAGCCAGTGAAAATCCTGCCTTTTATACTAATTTTATCAATAATAAATTGAAAATATCACCTAATGATTGTGAAAATGGAGATGGATTTCTTAATGAAATGAGTAGAAGAGATATTGATGATCCAAAACGTCGTATTATTTATGGATTTTTCCATCCATATGCCAATAATGGAGGTGGTGGAGAAAGAGTATTATGGCAAGCGGTTAAAGCAACATTATTAGCTGATGATAAGAATATTTGTGTCATTTATACCACAAATATTGAAGCTCAACCATTAGATATTTTAAACAAAGCCAACAAAAAATTTCAAATTGATGGATTAGATCATTCAAGAGTTGTTTTCATTTATTTAAGAAAATTTAATAATTTGATTGATGGCAATTATTGGAAACATTTTACATTGATTGGACAATTATTTGGTGGGATATTATTAAGTCTTGAAGCCATGTATGAATTATCACCCGATGTATGGATTGATACTATGGGATTACCAAGTAGCTATTTACTTGTTTCTCTTTCATTGAAAATACCAATTCTTGCCTATACTCATTTCCCCATATTACAAGAAGATATGTTTGGTAAATTAAAATTCCAAAAACTAAAAGATTTATGGAAATTTAATATTATTAAATTTAATGATTATTTTGCATTAGGGAAATTTATTTATTGGTCAATATTATATTATTTTTATGTTTATTTAGGTTCAAAAGTTAATATCGCTTTAGCAAATGGAAGTTGGACATTTAATCATTTATCGAAAATTTGGGTTTTCAATACTGCTTTAGGTAATGTTTTAGATGTATTATATCCCCCATGTGGTACCGAGTTTTTAATCAAACAAGCCAATTTAAATCAACCTCAATCTAATAAATTATTATACTTGGCACAATTCCGTCCTGAAAAGCGTCATGCTTTATTATTAAAAGAATATTCCAATTTTTTATCAAATAATTTCCCCAATGTGACTCAAATCACCAACAAATTCCCTACATTAGTATTTGCCGGATCTTGTCGAACGGCTGATGATACTGCAACTTTGAAATTTTTACAAGAACAAGTTGCCAAATTAGATTTATCAAGATTTGTTGAATTTAGAATTGATATATCTTATGATGAAGTGGTAGAGTTATTATCTAGTTGCAAATTTGGTCTAAACGCCATGTGGAATGAACATTTTGGTATTGGAGTGGTTGAATATATGGCTAGAGGATGTATCCCCATTGTTCATGCTTCGGCGGGTCCATTATTAGATATGATAGGAAGAAACGACCAACAAGAAAATTGTTTGAACAATTGGAAAACTGATGGTGGATTTTTCTTTAAAAGTTATGATGATCCTGATCTTGATCCCAATTTACAAAAAAATACTGAAACTGGTTATATTAAATTTGAATTATTTGATCAATTTATTGATTATCCTACATTTGAAACATTATTAAAAGAATTATATGTCAATGACCCTACAATTATTGAAGATTCTAAATTACTTAAAATGAGACAAATCGATCAAAACAGAGTTGCAGAAAAGTTTTCTAATAAAGCGTTTAATAAAAAATGGATTGAATATATTAATGATTTGAATACTTTAGAAAAACAGTATAGAGAAGAGAAACGGACTAAAGTTGAACAAGTTTATTGAATTCTGTTTTTGCATTTGGTCTTAACTTCTTGGTGTTAGTAATATTTTAATACTAATAATCAATTGTAAATGTAAATGTAAATATAAATATAAATATAATTCATTCATTCATTCCTATATTAACTATCTTGTAGTATTAGTAGTAGTAATCAATATATGGTCGTGTATAAAATACCAATTGGAAATGAACACTTTGACACGTTAACTTTCTCTCTCAGTTCTCAGTTCTCAATTCTCAATTCTCAATTCTCAGTTCTTTTGAAAAAAAAAAAAAAAAAAATCCAAAAAAAAAACAAAAAAACAACTAAACAATTTAAATTGTTGATTTGAACTTAATCAAAGTATCATTTTCTTTTTCCATACATTTACTTTATTCCATTGATATACATACATCCATATATCTATTAAATCAAGGATAATATATTCACTACTTGTATCCTTTTTTCCCTGTTAAGTAACCAAGAGATAGAGATAGAAATTGAAAATGAAATTGGATGTTGTTAAACAATTTTCAACTCGCTCCGATAGAGTGAAAGGAATAGATTTCCATCCAACTGAACCATGGATTTTAACAACTTTATATAATGGTAAAATTGAGATTTGGTCATATGCCACTAATTCATTAGTTAAATCTATACAAGTCACTGAATTACCAGTACGTGCTGGTAAGTTCATTGCTCGTAAAAATTGGATTGTTGTTGGATCTGATGATTTCCAAATTCGAGTTTATAATTATAATACGGGGGAAAAAGTGACTCAATTTGAAGCTCATCCGGATTATATTAGAAGTATTGCCGTTCATCCTTCTAAACCGTACATTTTAACTTCAAGTGATGATTTAACCATAAAATTATGGAATTGGGATCATAATTGGAAATTAGAACAAACTTTTGAAGGTCATCAACATTATGTCATGAGTGTGAATTTTAATCCTAAAGATCCTAATACTTTTGCTTCGGCATGTTTAGATAGAACCGTTAAAATTTGGTCCTTAGGTTCATCACAACCAAATTTCACTTTAATTGCTCATGAAGCTAAAGGAGTCAATTATGTAGATTATTATCCTCAAGCTGATAAACCTTATTTGATCACTTCTTCCGATGATAAAACAATTAAAGTCTGGGATTATCAAACTAAATCATGTGTTGCCACTTTAGAAGGTCATTTATCTAATGTTTCATTTGCAATTTTCCATCCAGAATTGCCAATTATTGTTTCCGGGTCTGAAGATGGTACCATTAGATTCTGGAATTCAAATACTTTTAAATTGGAAAAATCCATAAATTATAGTTTAGAAAGAGCTTGGTGTATTGGAATATTACCTAAATCTAATGTTATTGCTGCTGGGTTTGATTCCGGGTTTGTTATTATCAAATTAGGTAGTGAAGAACCGTTATTTTCAATGGATTCTAACAATAAATTGATTTATGCTAAAAATTCCGAAGTTTATCAATCAGTGATTAAACCTTCCAGTTCTGAAGGTTTAAAAGATGGTGAATCATTAAATTTACAGCAAAGAGATTTAGGTTCTATTGAAATTTTCCCACAAACTTTAAATCATTCTCCAAATGGTAGATACGCTGCCGTGTGTGGTGATGGTGAATATATCGTATACACCGCTTTAGCATGGAGATCTAAAAGTTATGGTAGTGCCTTGGATTTTGTTTGGAATAGTCATGATTCATCTGCTGCTTGTCCATTTGCCATTCGTGAAAGTGGGGTTAGTGTTAAAATTTTCAAAAATTTCCAAGAATATTTAACCCTTGATTTGATTTATCAAGCCGATAAAATTTTCACTGGTTCATTATTAGGGGTCAAACTGGAAGGTTGTATTTCCTTTTATGATTGGGAACATGGTAAATTAGTGAGAAGAGTGGATCTAGATGATGATATTATCGATGTTATTTGGTCTGATAACGGTGAATTATTAGCCATTGTCACTACTTCCAATTTGGGTGAAATCAGTAGTACCGTTGGAGTTAAAAAGAATAATGAAACTTATTTCTTGAGTTATAATCATGAATTATTTGAAGAAGCATTGGCTAATGGTGAATTGGATGCTGAAGAAGGGGCAGAATCTGCTTTTGACGTTTTGTATACTTTACCTACTTCGGAATCTATTTTATCAGGTAAATTCATTGGTGATGTATTTGTTTATACCACTGGTACTACCAATAGATTGAATTATTTTGTTGGGGGTGAAGTTATAAATTTGGGTCATTTTGATCGTAAATTCTATATTATTGGTTATAAAGCCACCGATGGTAAATTATACCTTATTGATAAATCATTTGATGTTGTATCTTGGTATGTGAATGCTGAAGTTTTGGAATTACAAACATTAGTTATGAGAGGTGATTTAGAACAATTTGCCACTCAAAATATTGTTGTTGAAAAAGAACATGGGGAAAATGGAGAAGTAGAAGAAGAGGAAGTACCAGATTTATCAACCATCACTTTAGAGAATTTATCAGAAGAATATTCTCAATTAATTTCAAGATTCACCAAGACTGAATTGAATCAATTATCGAGATTTTTCGAAAAATTGGGTTATTTGGCATTATCATTTTCATTATCTCAAGATTTCGATTCCAAATTCCAACTTTCTTTATCTACTGGTAATTTAAAACAAGCTTATGATTTATTATCAGCACAAGAAAAAGAAACTCCATCATTATCATTGGCCAATTCAACTAAATGGAAAAAATTGGGTGATTTAGCTTTAAATAAATGGAATATAAAACTAGCTCAAGAAAGTTTTTGGTTAGCTAAAGATTATTCATCATTATTATTACTATTATCATCTACACAAAATAAATCCCAATTAATAAAATTAGCCGAAGTTTGTGAATCTAAAGGTAAATATAACATAGCATGGCAATCATGGTGGTTAGTGGGTGATGTTGGTAAATGTTTTGATTTATTAATTACAAGTGAAAGATATACTGAAGCAGTTATATTTGGTAAGAATTATGGTGTTGATCCAGAAAAATTGATTAAAGCCATTGAATTATGGAAACAAACTTTACATAAAAAAAATAAAAGTAAAGTTGCTAATAGATTAATTGATGATTTTAGTAATTTACAAACCAATGGATCAACAGGTGCTCCATTGATTGACTTGGAAAGCAAGCAGGATAAAGATCAAGAGACTACAACACAGCCACAACAAGAAGCAAAAGAAAAGATTGAAGATGAAGCTGGTGCTTCAGAAGTTCAACGTGAAGAAGTGGAGAATGTGGAGGCTGAAATACAACAAGATGATGAAGTGACAGCAGAAGAAGAAGAAGAAGAAGATGCTTAGTATAATGGTTTCAGTTAAGTATACTGAAAATAATCATTGTAAGAATTAACCAAGTCACCAAAAAAAGAACATAAGTGGTAAATCAGATGTAAGTATTTTTTAAAAAGAAGTTATTAAATAAACACATAAATAAATCATTATAATCAAAATTATGTATATTAAGAATAAAAAAAATCATTCATTAAAAATCATGAAGTCTTTTTTTTTCTTCTAATATTTAAATATATCGTAAAGGTCATATTCATCATCATTTTTTTTATCATTGCAAATATAATATTTTTCAATTGGTGGTTGAACCAGGAAACTCATATCATTGTCATTATTATTGGTAGTAATAGTAGTGGTAGTAGTGGTAGCAGTGGTATGTCCAAAATTCCGTATTTCAAGAACATCATTGAAAACTTTCTCTAATTTCTCATGTAACAAATACATCTCTGGATCATAAGGATCAATTTCATTTAATCTAGCAACAAATTTCCCACCAGGTCTTAATAAATCACAACTCAATAACAATGCAGCATCTAAAAATTCAAAATTCGATTTACCTGGTTGTAAAATTGAATGATTTAACCCCTTATTATTATTATATCGATGATAAGGATTTGTTTCTGTAAGATCATAAAATCCTGATTGTTGATAACCTGGTTTAGATAAATCCGATAAAATTAAATCAATTCTATAATCCGGTAATAAAGAATCTCTCTTATCAAGTAATTGTTGACGTTTGATATCTGACATGGTAATATTTTTAAGTCCAGCTTCAATTCGTTCAATTTGTTTATCAATTATCATTGATTCATCTTGTTCTCGAGAAAAATATGATTTTGGATCAATATCCAGTTCTAATTGTCTTTTATCACGTAATTGAGTCCAAGAAATTTCTTTAAAATGATTAATGATATTTTTATGAGCCAATTTTGAAAAAATATTACCTTGAATACTTGATACTCCGATGGGTGGTGATCCAAATAAAATATCAAATCCTAAAATATGACATTTTTGATGGATTTTCCCCGGATCAGATATATTATGAAGTTTGGCCATGGTATCACGAATATATATTAACCAATTACTGGGGATAAATCCAAGTTCAAGAATTTTGGTTTGGGATTTATTTAAGATTTTGAACTGCCGATCAAGGGCTTTTATTTTGCTGGTATTATCATAATTATAAAAGAAAATCTTTTCATTTCTTTTATTGGGGATATTATTGTGATTATGTGACCCAAAAGTTAAATCAATAGTTCGAAATGATTTAAATCGGAGTTGTTGTAGATGATAATTGGTGGTGATTAAATATTGTCTTCCCTGCCTTCGTAGTGGTATGTATTTGTAGGTATTCCATATCATTATATATATATCAAGCCAACAATCCTCTTATGTTCATTAATAGTATACTACTTTATGGTAAATGGAATAACTGCTGTTCATCAAGTATGTTGATGTTTAGTTTGTAATTAACACCAACGCGTCATAATCTTCAAGATGGGGGTGTTTACGAGAGAAACAAAAAAGCTTACTCCACCTTAGGGCTATAGCCCTAATGATAGTACATACACGTGATCTTTTTTTTTTGTGTAGGCGCCAAATTCCTTTCTGTGGAAAATTTTCACCAAACAAAAAACAAAAAACCACTCATCCCGAAAACTTCTTCAATCCGTCTTTCCTTCCTTTCCCTTCCTTTCCCTTTTCTCTTTTTTGGAACTTTATCCTCGTCGAATCATTTTTACTTTACCAAAAAAACTCTTTGGGAGACGAATTAAATAAAGATGTCTAAAATCACCAGTTCTGGCGTTAGAGAAAACGTCCACAAATTATTGGAATACTCCACTGAAACCAAAAAGAGAAACTTTTTGGAAACCGTTGAATTACAAGTTGGTTTGAAAAACTATGATCCTCAAAGAGACAAGCGTTTCTCTGGTACTTTGAAATTACCTCAAGTTCCAAGACCAAACATGACCATCTGTATTTTTGGTGATGCTTTTGACGTTGATAGAGCCAAGTCTTTGGGTGTTGATGCTATGTCCGTTGATGACTTGAAAAAATTGAACAAAAACAAGAAATTGATTAAAAAATTGGCTAAGAAATACAACGCTTTCATTGCTTCTGAAGTTTTGATCAAACAAATTCCAAGATTATTGGGTCCAACTTTATCTAAAGCTGGTAAGTTCCCAACTCCAGTTTCTCACAATGATGATTTATACAGTAAAGTTACTGATGTTAAATCCACTATCAAATTCCAATTGAAAAAAGTCTTGTGTTTGGCCGTTGCTGTTGGTAACGTTGATATGGAAGAAGATGTCTTGGTTAACCAAATCATGATGGCTGCTAACTTCTTGGTTTCTTTGTTGAAAAAGAACTGGCAAAATGTTGGTTCCTTGGTTATTAAATCTACCATGGGTCCATCATTCAGAATCTACTAAGTTTATTGATTTGTATATATATATATATAACCAATAATATTATTCTACAATAATAATTTTGTGGAACGTATATAAATGATAATGTACAAATATAATTTAATGATTCAAACAAAAAAAAAAACATGAAACATGCATTTCTATTTAATAACCTACTACTCTAACTTTCTTATCTTGTTTCTTATTCTTCTTGTTATGTTTTTTATTCAGGTTCTTTTCTGTATTGCTGTTATTCTTTTTATGGAACGGAGTTGCAAATTTACCGGAAATATTATTCATAGCAAAGAATTCTCTATCCAATTCATCACCAGCACTTTCTAACGCTGCTTGTTTCCCACCATAAAACAATGTTTTAGCTTCTGATTGCAGTTGGTTGTTGCCTCTAAGTTTATTGTCTTCATCTTTTGAATCGCCACTACCAGTAGTAGCAGCAATATGTTGTGAGAAATTTAATTTAGTTAAATCCTTTTCCAAATTGAATTCATCAACCGGTATATGTTTATGTTGCATAGCAGACACTATTTGATGTTGTCTAGATTCTGGTAGATGATTTAAAGTATATAATTCTCGATTGAAAATTCGACTTTCTTGTAAATTTGGTAATATCCATTCATTTTTATTAGTTGCCTCTTTAGGTGGTGGGTTAACATATAATAATTTCCCATTGACATAATCTTTCAAAATATATCTAGCGGCTCTTGGTTCATCTGCTGAACCGAAACCTTGAGTCATATAACCTCTTGCTCTGGCATAAGCATTAAGTAATTCTCTGGCCGTTGGATACTCCCCATTACCACCATCTTCGACTTTCTGTATTGGGATATGAATACCATAAACTGCTTCAAGGAAAAATTTAGGAATTCTTTGACAAACTAATGAAACTGGAGGAATATGTTCACGTAATTGATCAATTGGTAAAACACCATTACATACCAATTCAGCATTGGTATAAGCGAAATTGGGAAACACCAACCCAGGACAATCACATAATAAAACATCTGGCGATAAATGAATAGTTTGGAAATGTTTGGTTTTACCAGGAGTAGAAGAAACAGAAACTTTTTTCGATCCAACTAAGGCATTAATGGTTGATGATTTACCAACATTTGGATACCCAACTAACCCAATTTGTAATTTTCTATCTGGGAATTCAGGATCAACTTCAAATTTAGGAGCCGAATCCATGAATAATTTTTCCAATTCTTCAATTTTTAATATCCTAATTGAATCATTGGCTTCACCTTCTTCTTGTTCAGCATCAACAGCAGCAGCAGCAGCATTATTGTTAGTGTTTCTACTGCTACTGCTACTACTACCGGTACTGTTTTGTATATTTTCCAACTCTTCACGTTCCTTTTCTAACAATTCATTGGCTTTAGCAGCTGAAAAGAAAACATAATTTATTTTTTTCAATTTGAAATATTCTGCCCAAGCAATACGTTGATCTCTAGTTAACATATCAGCCTTATTGACTAATAATAAATTATTCTTTGCCTTATTATTATCTGGATCACTTAATGAAGTGACATATTTATCTAAATCGATAGATCGGAAAAATAATGGATTTCTAGCATCAACAATTTGAACAATTAAATCACATCTTTCTACAACTCTCCATAATTGTTTCCAAACTTCTAAATTTCTTTCAAAAGGTGTTAATAATAAATCATTATTTTCTGTCAATTGTGCTAATTCTCTTCTCCAACTTAAAAATGCTAAATTTTCTTGACGATCAATTTCAATTTTACTTTGATTTTTATTCCATTTAGGACGTTTAGGTATAGTTAACTTGTTTTCAAACATCATATGTTTTTGTCTCATAGCTAACATTTCATCAGTACTCAATAATCCATTAGAATTCACAATAGAAGTATTTCCAACCTTAATAATTTTCACTTGTTGATTTTTATCAGCAGTAAAATCAGTATCGGCCAACTCAGCAGTACTTAAAAATTCATCCAAGGCATTTTCTTGAGTAACTGATCTTAATTTAACCCAGTTGGCCTCCTTTTTATCAGTTGTGAATCTCATTTCACCATCAGGTAAATATTGAATGGAATTTTCTTTGGATCTTTGATTAGCAATGGTTCGACCTAATCCAATAAGATTTTTGTTCTTATGATGTATTGGTTTAGGGCCTTTTGGTGCCTTCCATTTCTTTTGTTCTGGATGTAATGATATCTTATTGCTGTTCTCCATAGTGTGGTTCTATTGTATATATGATATGTTGTAAAAGAATCAAAAGTATCACTCTATGATTAGTAATGGTATAATAAGAAAAAAAAAATTCTGTGTATATTTTTTTGGGATGAGTAAGAAGATTTGATGAGCGGAGAGAAAAAAAGAGCAGCAACAAGGAAATCGAATGGCGTGTAAATTGGAACCAAAAAGAAATAGAAAGAACCCGAACGACTACTAATTAGTTTTGCAGCAAATATAAATCAACAAACTAATACTAGTATGAACTATTGGGCAATTGGATAGGCGTATCAGTATTGTGCTGTGCGCTATGAATGATTTATTTGCCTTGACTAAACCTCGAAGGTTTATTTTATACTTGGTTCACATATATTGTGGATTCAGTAAGAACAGTGAGTACACTATAGGGTACCAATGTAATCAGCCTGTGAATTAGTGCTGAAATAGATTAGAACTTTTCCAGTGTGAAGTAGCATATACTTCTTTGTAAAAGATTTGGTAAAGACAGAGCAGTACTTGGTCACGTGACATATTATGTAGGTACGTAATGGATTATTGCTTTACATTAAATATAAAAAGTTATATGACAATGGTAGAGCTAGTTGTTTTATTGAGAGGGATTTGTTTCACTTGCGATATTGTTAGTTGTTGTTTGTTGTTGATAAAGTGGATGCTGATGAATTATTTGCCCTGTGATTTTGGCGAAATATATTCAAAATACAATCAAATTGAGGCACATAACCTTTTACATCTCTTTAATATAGACAGAAACCAATATTAATTATACTAATAGTTTACAATTCAATTCACGTACTTATTAACATCAAACTATATATATTATTACTATAATACTATTTCCTTCTTTTTCTGTATTGATCTAAAACCAATCAAAAATGAGAATTGATATAGGAACAAAGAGTAAACCAACCAACTCTTCGTATGATTAAATGTATTGTGATAACCATTTGAAGGCTTCACCATATCCAGATCTCATAACAACGGAAACCATAAACACTTCAATTGGTCTAGTGCCTTCTGGCAATTTACCGGTATCTTTACCAGTAGTATTATATAATCCAAGGGCATTTTTCAATTCCATTTCCCCTACTGCAGTAGGAACATCAATCTTATTACCCAAAATAACAAATGGAACTTGACTCAATTCTTCAATTCTAAATAAACTTTCCAATTCAGCTTTGGATTCAGCAAATCTTTCGGTATCAGCAGCATCAACTAAAAAGACAATACCATTGACTTCAGGGAAATAATCTTTCCATAATCTTCTAGCTTGTTGATGTCCACCTAAATCAAAAGTAGTAAATCTAACTGATCCAATGGCCAATTCTTCTGAAGTTGGATGCAATGTTGGTTGTAAAGTGGCCAATCTATCATTCTTTAACATATGTAAAAGAGTAGTTTTACCAGCATTATCTAACCCTAAAAATAATAATTTGGCATGTTTATTCCATAATCCTAATGATGATAATATATCTTGAACTGTAAATAATTAAGTGATAAGGTAAATATTTGGTTAGTATATACAGATCAGTAATTAGATCAAACTTGGTTAATAGAATAAAGTGGTGGTATTATAACCAACCAACCAATCACTCATAAATAAAGTATTGATTCGGTAAAGATAAATCATTACATACACCAGTCAAAAATCCACATGATTGAAATGTTCTTGTATAATCAAATGTTATTATTAATTGTCCACCTTGGGGGGAATATAAGAAACTCTAGAAATGTTCAAATTCTGTTAATCTACAAGTTGTGTATTCTTTTTTTTTGGTTTGTGAAAATCACCAATATCTCAATCTTTCGTTGTTGAAAGTATTTTCTTTGTCTCTTTCTTTGTCTCTCTTGTTTTGTTTTTTCCTTCAAGTTAAGGGTGTACGTGTAAATGTGTCCTTTTTTTTTTTTCTCTCTCTTTCTTTCTGCCTCTGATTCCTATTAACGACAGTATTTGCTGTTCAAAATGAGAAATCTACTTGTAAACGATATAATAATAATAATAACAAGAGTGTAACAACACTTGAGTTACTAGGCTGTCAAATTTTTCCACAAGTTTCACAACATTATATTTATATCATTATTCAATTATTTCTAGACATTTTATATATTTCATGATTAACCTATCACTAAGGAAATAGAAGGTCGTGAATTGTATCCACAACCTGCATATTCTCCACATGAATCTCTAACTACGTACACCAAAAATAATGTGTTAAATGTGTTTGCAACAAATGCTGACAAACAGATTTCTTCACTATATAAACCTCCCTTATTCCCTCCGACTTTCGTTTTTTTTGCATATTTTTTGTATAACTATTCTTATATTCTTATCTATTCATTCTATTAAAGCTACGTATCAATTTTGTTACTAAGGTAACAAGACACAAACTCAGGTGCTGAAAAGCATTCTGAAAAGGTCATGAATCTATTAGTCAAATTTCAAATCCTGTCGTTGTTTGGTATTCGCTAAGAAATATTAATTATATGTGTGTGTTATGTTTCAAATTGATAGAGTCAAGTGCATTTTCTGTTTTTAATTTTAGTTGTTCAAGAACCGCCGGATCCAAGTCATTTCAGAATTTAGCTTCCTACCTGGTTAAACACTCCGGCTCATATAAAATATTTGTGGCAGTGTGTGAATACATGTGCTCGAACTGAGACGAACACATTATTATATTGCTTTAATTGCCTGTATTTTCCTTGGATGGCATCGATGAAATCACCGACTGTCTGCCCTGGAACTGGCAATATATTAAACAACTCGACCTGTGCATTTGCATTAGCTACTTCCAATTGAGACCCCTTGACAAATGCGATCAAGACGTCAACATAGCTATACTCTCTCCCATTGGCTGGACTTTTCTTAGCGTCCTCCATGTAGCCAATATATATACCCTGTAAGTATGGTTCCAATATCATCGGGTAGAGATGATATGGAACGAGTGAAAGCTGAATATACGACTGAAATCGCATAAGTTTTTGGATTTTTTCCGGATCCTTTGGGTTGTGGATCACTAGATCCGGTCTGAAGTTTGGTGGCTTTCCAACTGGACCACCTGTGGCATTAATGCCATGCAATTTAACAAAATACCCTTAAGGGTATTGTTTAAGCTACGCCAATAGCTTGTATTTTCGATCATATAAACAAGTAAATAGAAATATAGGAAAATTAGACATATTTATAGCACAATAATAGTATTACCGAGTTTGTTGGCAGATGGGATATTGTGATCCGATTGGGTAAAGCTTCTTGCCACTTGTTTTAACACACTTGGCCAAATGTGGACATTAATTTGGAATTGCTACCATGTGTCGATTTCGAAATATAATAATTTTCGACACATTTTTTTGTTTCCTCGGAAGATTCACCTAATGACCTGTTATGCTACAAGTAGAAGCTCTTCTTACTGTAGAAACTTAGCAAGAAAGAGGTAAATTTTTACAATTAATCTGAAATTGTACTGTCAGAGGAATATCAATAGTTTCTATAGTTATTACGAAAACCATTACATTCTGTATGTTTGGTCCAGATAATCACCAACTGGCGCGAGGTTGCAGGATTTATTTTTGTTTGTTCCCTCGGCTAATTTTATGTCCTTGTGGACCAAACCCATCTATACAATTCTCATCGACCAGTTTTCTAAAATGTAACACTAGAAATAGATTCCTTTGGTCAACATAAAATGGAACTCGAATCCTTAATATACAACGTTCCATTTCCTATATAAAAGAGAACTTCTTTTGTAAAAGTAGCATTTTCTCTCTATGAAATGAAATGTGTAGTAGAGAACTCTAATAATAATAAATAATAATAGTGGTGGTGAAAAATTTTAAGAGATGGCGATGACGATGAAGATACCCGAAATAGGAAAGAAGGCAGTACAAAATTTCAGACGAAAGGAGGGAGAAGAGGATAAAGAAGTACAAATACACCGTGTGTGTGAAAGGGAGAGAAAGAGAAAGACAAAATCATAAAATAAATAAATAAACAAACAGATTAGACGGATAATGCCGTGCCCAAAGAAACTATATCCAGTCACCCCTGCTGCTCTACACTATGATATAAATTTAGATTTAGTTATGCAAAAGACGTTAAATACCCATTCATTAATCAATGAAATGAAACGAAATTTAGTTGTTTATTGATTTAGCCCATACCCCCCTTTTTTTCTCTCCTTTACACGAAGTTTTAATAGTGAGTCAATTACGTAATCAGTGGTTCAATCATTATCTAATCATGTGTCTATCTCCCGCCTTGTCTAACTTCTTCTTCTCCTCCTCCACAAAATTAAACCACCTCTTTGTCGAAAGTTTAATTCTTTACTATAAATAAATCGACACTGTAAGTTATTTTTCCTTTTTATTTTCTTTCTTTCTTTCTTTCTTTTCAATTGACATCTATCTTTCAAGTTAGGTTAGTAATAATTACAATATTTAACTAACTTACCAATCCAATCACATAGCATAACTTCTGTCATTTTTCCATATCATTATTCTTTTAAACTGTTAAATAACCATGTCCACTAATTCTTTCCCAATATTGAAAACTCCATCAACTTCAAATGTACCAACTATAACCAGACCACCTCTTCAAACAAATTCCAATCCATTGGCAACAAAATCTCAATCTACTATAACTCAAATCCCATCATCTCAACTTCATTATTCAACCAGAACAAGATCAACTACAATTAATGAAATCAATGAATTGATTAAACAAGATTATAAAGCCAGTCACAATAAATTCAATTCCAATTCTAATGGTGGGAAAATTAAATTATTAGATGATGTTGATTTAGAAAAACAATTGATTGAAACTGCTGGTGGGAAAAATCATGTTTGGACATTTATATTGAAATTGGTCATATTGACTATATTAGTATTAGGATCAGGAATTTTGATATTTTATGCTTTATAAATGGGATAAACTCAGACACATACCCATACACACACACATCATATAAAGATTATTGGTATTATTGTTTCGTTTAATTATCTATTGACATACAATTAGAGAATTTAAAAACTAAAATTAGAAATGACATACATTGATCGATTGGTTTTTTTTTGTTTTCACACCAAGAAGGTTGAACATCCTATTGGTATATAATTGGGATTGTCATTGCTTCACATATATATATTCTGATCCCGTTTTTTATTTTGGTAGAAACCCATATATGGTGTTAGCACGTGGTTAATAATAAACCACCATTTCGTT
>OKKB01000308.1_pt1 | contig 15866 bp, 6 predicted proteins | sample 1613931 | NCBI WGS metagenome assembly OKKB01 (sample SAMN04436893, study PRJEB24849) | human gut metagenome | biome: human gut; feature: NICU; material: stool | host: Homo sapiens | place: USA: Saint Louis, MO | collected 2012-02-08
CATTTGATATTTTTCTATCTATTGTTGATAACCATAAATGAATTTTTTGAGTCCAAGTAATATCTTGTAAAAATTCTTCCATATCAGGATTTTCCCTTTCATTAGCTTTATTATACAGTTTTATTAATTGATTGAAATCTATTGGTGATATAAGTTTATTTAATAAGTCACTAGATAAAGCAATGGCTCGACTTATTAAATGAATATCGGCTTCAAGATATACATAATTTTCATTGACTTCAATTTTTGTTGCCCAAGAATCTTTAAACATATCAGGGGTTTCACTAGTTGAAAATCGTAAATTTAATGGTGTCAGAGTGGTTAAATAAGGAATGGTTTGAATGATCCCAGGGTTGACTATATTATATAATTTATTTTCAAACCATTGAGTTGTAGAATCTTCAGCAATTAATGGAGATATTGGTCTTGATAAATTTGGATCACATTGAATTTGTATTTGTTGAAAAATTAAATCCAGTGATGTAAATTGATGGAAAATTTGTTGTTTTAAATCCATTGGTAATATACATTCAAATAATCCTCCAACAAATGTATGAGGCATATAAAAATCAAATTTCCGTTTAGCATATTTTTTACGTCGAGCCATTTTATAACATACTAGATTTTTCGATTCCCATTGTAATGAAGCTTGAGGATCTTTTGTCATCATTAAATCTTCTTGATGGAGATTTTTATTTTTACCAGTATATTCTAACCATTTCCCATTAGTCAATTTTTCTAATTGTATATCAATTTTTTTACGTAATAATCGAGATAATTTATTCCCCTTATACATTATAAACCCAAATATCCCAATTATGAAATCATCAGTTTCTTCAGTATTATGATAATCTTGGGTTTCAGGGTCTCCAATGGTGTCATGATCCGGTAATGTTAACATTTCACCTAATTTAGGTTTCAACATACAAAATGGTTTCCCCCAATCAATTTTCCCACTGGAATCAGTTCGAATAACTTTTTGATAATCTAATTGACCATGATTACAATGTGATATGGTAATGAAATGCATAGAAACAGGCAATGTATAACCCGATATTTTATATTGACGAGTGATTTTAAACCCCGTGAACGGGAAAAATGGTGTCAGTTGTTTAGGATTACAAATCTTGTGTTGTTGATTGTAAAATAATTTACAATGTATAAGGGGAATGTTATATAGTAAGAAGTGAATAATAAATAGTACTTTATCCATAGCGGGTAGAAAGAACAACTAATAGACCACTCTTAAAACAATTGGAATCCATTTTGCAACCACAAGAACAAAATTAGAAAGTTTATAATTAAATTAGTCGCGTGATATTCACGTGATATATATGTATATATATATTTTTTTTTCTTTAATATTTTGTAATGAGATGAGATGTGAAACATAAAACTATTTTTTTTTTTATTTTCATTAATAACCTCCCTCTTTACCCTCCAATCTGCCACACCATCATGGAACAACAACAACAATCTAATAAAGCCCATAGAGGTGGCACTAAGAAACCAGGAGCTAAAAAGAAATTACATCAAGATGGACAAAACAAAAAGGCTTTTGCCGTATCAGCACCAAGAAAATTGGAACGTATGGCCAGAAGATCCCATGATGTCAATGAAAAAAAATTACATGTACCAATGGTTGACCGTACCCCTGATGATGATCCACCACCAGTTATTATAGCTGTTGTGGGACCACCAGGCACGGGGAAGTCAACATTAATAAAATCATTAATTAGAAGATTAACGAAAACAACGTTAACGGAAATCAATGGACCCATAACTGTTGTTAGTGGGAAAAGAAGACGATTAACATTTATTGAAGTTAATAATGATTTAAATTCTATGATTGATATTGCTAAAGTAGCCGATTTAGTATTATTATTGATTGATGGGAATTATGGATTAGAAATGGAAACTATGGAATTTTTAAATATTGCTCAACATCATGGTATGCCCAGAGTTTTAGGTGTTGCTACTCATTTAGATTTATTTAAATCTCAACTGACATTACGTACTAGTAAAAAAAGATTGAAACATAGATTTTGGACTGAAGTTTATCAAGGAGCCAAATTATTTTATTTATCAGGAGTCATTAATGGTCGTTACCCAGATCGAGAAATTTTAAATTTATCAAGATTTATATCAGTGATGAAATTTAGACCATTAAAATGGAGAAATGAACATCCTTATTTATTAGCTGATAGAATTACTGATTTGACTCATCCACAAAAAATCGCTGAAAATTCTAAATGTGATCGTAAAGTGGCAATTTATGGTTATTTACATGGTACTCCATTACCCGTTGAAAATGCTCATATACATATAGCTGGTGTTGGTGATCATTATGTACATTCAGTGGAAAAATTACCTGATCCATGTCCAACTCCTTATTATGAACAAAAATTAGAAGAATTGGAAAGAGAAAGAGTGAAAAATGCTGCTGCATCAGGTGAACCATTAGCTAAAACTACTAGAAGAAGGAAAAGATTAGAAGATAAACAAAAAATTATTTATGCTCCAATGTCTGATGTTGGTGGAGTTTTAGTTGATAAAGATGCCGTTTATATAGATGTTGGTGGTAAAGAAATTTATAAAACTGGTACTGGTACTTCTGAACTTAAAGGTGAAGGTGAAAAACTTGTTAATGATTTACAAGAAATATCTCAAACCATGACTGAAAGATTAGAAGATGGACCTGGTTTACAATTATTTTCAAGTTCCAAAGCATTAAATCAAGTTGATGAAGATGATAACAATGAAGAAGAAGATGATGACGAGGAAGGACTTTTATCTGATGAAGAAACCATTGTTGATACTGGTCGTTCATCTTTAAGAAAAGCTAGAGTTTATGGAAAATCTGTTAGTGAAGATGATGAATTTGATGAACTTGAATCTGATGAAGAACAGGATGGAGATCAATTTAGTGATGATGAAGATGACGCGGAAAATAACTTAAAGAGTAGAGGTATGGTTGAAGTCAATTTTGGTAGTAACAACAAATACAAAGAAAATGATTTGGAATATGTGGAAGACTCCTCATTATCATCAGATGAAGATTATTATAAAAAATCTGCTGCCAAGTTGACTGGATCAGTTAGAAGAAAATGGGATATCAATAAATTGATTTATTTAAAGGATATTGATGCTAAAGAGGTGATAAAAAAATGGAGAAATAATGATGTTCAAGATGACGACGACGACGATGATGAAGAAGAAGAAGAAGACATTGAACAAGATGATCAAGATTTTTTTGTTAAAAAGAAAGTTCAAGATGATAAAGAAGATTTAGATACTTCTTTACCACGTTTCCCTACACTTGAAGTATTAAAAGCAAAATTCAATCCTAACACTATAGATGAAAATAATAGTGATGATGAATATGAAAATGGTTACAAGATTTTAAAATCACGATTATTAGTTGCACCAAAAGTGACTGATGAAACTGAAGAAGGAAAAGAAATAAAAGAAAATAATGATGATGATGATGAATTATATGGTGATTTTGAAGATTTAGAAGCTACTGAAAATCAAGACCAAGAAGAGGAGCAAAACAAGAGTACAAAAACAGCAGAAGATGAGGACGATTTTGCTGATTTTGATGCTGAAGAAGAAAAGGAAGAAGAAGAAGAAGATGATGATAACGTAGATGAAGAATCAATGACTACTGAAGAAAAAAGACAATTAAATGCAGCTAAAAAAGCCAAATTAAAAATGCAGTTTGAAGAAGAAGAAGATAGAGAATTTGGAGCTAGTGACCCTGAAGATGAATCAGAAACCTGGTATGAATATCAAAAAAATAAAATGGCCAAACAATTAGAAATCAATAAAGTTCAATATGAAGAAATGACACCAGAAATGAGAATCAAAATTGAAGGTTATCGAGCTGGATCATATGTTAAAATTGTATTTGATAATATTCCATGTGAATTCATTGATAATTTTGATCCAGCATATCCTTTAGTATTAGGTGGATTATTAACCACTGAATCTAGATTTGGGATAATGAATGCGAGAATAAGACGTCATAGATGGCATAAGAAAATATTGAAATCACAAGATCCATTGATTTTATCATTAGGTTGGCGTCGATTCCAAACATTACCAATTTATACCACTAGTGATTCTCGAACTAGAAATAGAATGTTGAAATATACTCCAGAACATGCTTATTGTTTTGCTTCATTCTACGGTCCCCTTGTGGCACCTAATACCACTTTTGTGGGGTTTAATATTGTTGATAGTAAATCTACTACTGGTGCATTTAGAGTGGCTGCTAGTGGGATTATTGAAGATATTAATTCTAGTGTTGAAATCGTGAAAAAATTGAAATTGGTAGGGTATCCATATAAAATATTCCGTAATACTGCATTTATCAAAGATATGTTTTCTAATTCTTTAGAAGTTGCCAAATTTGAAGGTGCACAAATTAGAACTGTGTCAGGAATTAGAGGAGAAATCAAACGTGCATTATCAAAACCTGATGGTTATTTTAGAGCCACTTTTGAAGATAAAATTCTTATGTCAGATACAATATTTTTGAAAACTTGGTATCCTGTCAAAGTGAAAAAATTTTATAACCCTGTCACGTCATTATTATTAGGTCAACATTCAGAATGGAAAGGTATGAGATTAACTGGACAAGTTAGAGCTGATGAAAATATTGCAACTCCATTAAATGTTGATTCTCAATATAAAAAAGTCGAAAGAGTGGAAAGAAGATTTAATCCATTGAAAGTACCTAAATCAATTCAAGCCGAATTACCATTTAAATCTCAAATTCATACTATGAAACCACAAAAGAAAAAGACTTATATGAGTAAACGTGCCGTTGTATTAGGAGGAGAAGAAAAGAAGGCTCGTGATTTGATGCAAAAAATAAATAGTATTAGAAAGGAAAAAGATACCAAGAGAAAAGCCAAGAAGGATGAGAAATTTAAAGAAAAATTGAAAAAGATTGCTAAAACTGAAGAACTTAGAAAAGAGAAAGAACGTGAAAGAAAGAAAGATTATTTCAGTAAAGAAGGGAAGAAAAGAAAGTTGGGATCTAGTGATGGTCAGGCATTTGGTAAAAAGCAAAGAGTTTAAGTATGTGTGTAAAAAGTAAACAGTAATCTATATTAATCTAGCCAGATAGGAAATGTTAAACATGTAGAAATTGTAACCCCATCAGTTAGGTTTCATGGGATATGACAGATACCATCACTTTTTTAAGAACCTGCATAGTCACAACCTCAAGCAGTATAGAACAGAAGGATAATATAAAGTTTGATGTCATTGCGTTATTACTTCATCATCACCCTATTGTTATTTTGTGTAGAGTGACGATTGTATTTGCACCGCCTGCAGTGTTGTTTGATTCGTTGCTTAAGCCATTCTTTCCGGCCACTATCAGGAAGTGTCACTGGAAGATTTATACTTTAGTTCACCTCAATAGCTTATTTCAAAAAAGGTACACCCTAACACACCTCATTAGAAGATCACATCATACAATCTAAGCTTATATGAATGACTAAATTGAAAGTTTAATAAAACTACACTAAATGACAACAAAACCAAGAGCAACCATTTTGTTTTTTTTTTAGCTGCAAAATGATACAACCTGATTTACCACATTCACAACACCTTGGTCATTTATAGTATTTCTTATTATTAAACTGAATGATTGCGCTTTGGATTATTACCATTGCTCATAATTGCTTTCCTATTGTCTTGTTAAGAGGAAGACATTGATAATTATGTTGCATAATTTATGTATTGCTATGATAGTGTTGGGTGTGAATTTTATTGTACCGAGATATTATTTTTTTTTGGGGTGCTACATGCATAGAAAACAGGAGAAATAAGAAGAAAAGTTATGATATTGAATTAACCAACAAGGTATGTTTTTCACGTCATTGATGATTTAATGGATATCGTAGCCAAGTCCAAATAAGCAACTGCAAAAAAAAAAACTAGACAACTAACTTCTTGTTCTGGATTTATTTGTTAGTTGAGTATTGTATTGTAGGCGTGTCGACAACTCAACAAATAATTAGTGGTGGGTGGTAGTGGAACCACGAATATTTAGTTCCCAAAATCAACGAAAACGTAGTTGTTTTCAATGGAATGTAAGAATACAAATCTTTTGGGTATTTAAACGAGTCATATTGAGTGGACTTGTCAACGCGTAAATTCAACTCAACAACCAATTTTCTATCACGAGCCCAAAAAACAAAGAGGTTTTGTGTTAGTTCCACTGATAACCACTACTACTACCTACTTCTACCACTATAGTAATAATTCAATCTCTTGTGAGAAATTGATACCACTTTTTAGGGGTGATATAACTTTAGTTATAGTTATGGTTACATTTTTACTTTTTCTTTCCTCTAGTACATTAGAAAAAAAAGGGGGATGAAAGTTTAGACATTAATAATTGTATAATTCAATTATGGATCAAATCTGAAAAAGATTCACAAACTTACAATTTAGAATATTCTCTATACGAGAAGTCCTCTAGATTGTGAACATCAAAAAAAGATTAGAGTCACTTGATGTATACTTATTGTCACATGTATTAGTAACTATCCTGCTCTTTCATACAAAGAAAATAAATTTCATAAGTTTGATTTTGTAGATTTGACTATTTGATAATAATAATTAATAGGGTTCTTCTTCTTAAATTACACTAAAAGAAAATTTGTGCTGGCTGTAAACTAAAATTTAGATCGCATTGTTTCACGCCAGGTTCACACACACACTTACCAACTTCAACCAACAACCCTTTTATCCTTCTACACACAGATGAATATCAGTATGATTATGTTGAATTGTACATTGTAATGATGGTTACTACCCTACACAAAGATTCTTGGGCTATGTGAAATTGAATTTATTTTGAAAATTTTTGACATTGGCCAGAATGTGGACATTTGGTTTTCCCTCTTGTATTGTGTGTATAAAGAAAGTGTCACTCAACTTGCCTAATTATAATTTCATCATATCTTTCACAGGACATAACCACTTGTCTTAGAGAAAGTGTGTGTACTTGTAGAAGTAGTGTGACATAAACTTCACACTCAACAATTGCTCTAGCTAAGATATCAACACACACAATCGTTTAACTCATATCAGGAACAGGTCCTTCTTAATTTATTTCATTTTTAGTCCAACACCCCTAAATAAAAAAATAACCCACAAGAGATTTACTACATAACCAATTTACATACACAACGGATATAAGCCAACTCAGGGTGTAAAAAAAAAAAGAAAAAATTTGCTTTAAGCCATGTAACCAATGCGGTCCCGCTATTTTCAACTTATTTTATTACAATTATCAAGCCATTGATCAGCGCATAATAGGAATTGAAAGCAATTAACTCTTTGAACAATGCACACAAGCACCAATAAAAAGGGTAACAACCTACATTTGATTCTATTGAATGACTAAATTTGCTATTTCTTGCGCTGTAGGTACTTTCCCATAAAGAAGGCTTTTGTTATTGCTGATGACAATAATAAATAGAACAGAGGGGTTTACAAGATAATAGCAAATAATTATTATTTTCTATGTTTGTGTTTGTGTAGTACTAAGGATGTCCTCTATACGGAGATATTCAAGAGGTGTGGCTACTGATTGGTTAGAGATGATGAGTTTGTGAAAATAAATAGGTGATCAAGATTACCTACATATTTGTGCATGGGTAGAAACTCACCAGATAAAATTAACTCTTGAAACTACACAAAGCAAGATTTCATGCATTACAGTTTCCCTTACCGTTCACCCCCTCCAAACAATAACTACCACAACTACTGCCACTACTGCTACTACTATTCAAACAATGTTCAAGAAATTAATTCATAGATAGTAGAGAATATTCTAAATAATTAGTAAATTAGTAGACAAACTTATTCCTTATAATTATGCACAATATTCACATTATACTTTTAGTTGTAATTGTAGTTTGTGTTGTTATTCTTGTTGTTCTTGTATATTATTTACCATCGTCAATTGTTTGAATTTTTTTTTGAGTTGACTACCACAAACTTTTTATAAACTAAAGGTTAATTAATACATACATTATCATACCCTACTTACATACCTTACACAATTATATATATATATAAGAAAACCCGATTATCGATTTTCAATAATCTTTTTAAAATTTTTTTAATATCTTCTTTCACTTATTAACATTTACTATTACTACTTCTACTTTATACACTTTATACCATTAATATTTCATTATTCAATTCAATATAATTTGCATACTTTTAACTTTTTTTCGTTTCCACTCATACAATTTTCTACCACCACTTGGTACCACTATTATTATTAATCTATGGCGACTACAACTAAAACGAAAAAGAAGAAATTAGTTTATAGACAAGATCCCGATGGGGTATTTCGATTAAAGAAAATAGACGACAACAATTCTATAAAATCAGTTGATTTGGCCAATAAGAAAAAAGAGGTGGATAATTATTTAAATGAATTAATTGATTGTTCTTATAGTATTGTTGATGATATTCCCGATAAGGAAATTGCACGAGAAGAAGAAGAAGAAAAAATTATCCACGAAATCCCAAACCCTCCTTCTACACAACCAGAACCAAAACCCAAACCAACAACAATTAAAAAAGTTAAACCAACTACTGTAAATACTTCTTCGAAAAATCTTACGATCAAGCCAGCATCCACTCCGCCTCAACCTGCTGTTGTTATTACTGAAAAAATAGCGGAGTCTAAAACATCTCCACCTACACCACCTACCACACTTCCAGAAGCACAACCACCACAAGAAGAAAATAAAACCCAGGAGCAAGAAACACCAATAACGAAAATTCCATCCCCTAAAGATTTTGTTACACACGAAGAAACTGAAGAGAATATAGTAGAAGAAGTAATCATACCTGCAAAACCATCAATAATGTCTACAATACATGAATTTTTACGTTTTCATATTCCTAGTTTTGTTTTTGGAATAATAGCTACAGTTATAGGAACTCGATATAAAGATGAAATTATTTATGGTGCAATTGGATTGACTGTACTTGCTACTGGTTTAGCAATAGTGGGTGTTTTAGGATTATGTCTTTGTTTACATCTTGGTTTGGTAAAACAATCTGATTTGAAAGTACTCGATCGATATATTGATATTTTAAAATTTAGAGCAACAGAAGAAAGACCCCAAGAAAAGATTGTCATTAATGAAGAAGTTGTGGCTGAACCGGAACCGGAACCAGAACCAGAATCTCAACCAGTGGAAACTTCTGAAGAAGTTGAAATGGAAGAATTAGCTCCAGCTCCAGCACCACAAGCAGAACCTGAACCTGAACAATATGTTGTTCATGACACTGAAGTTATACGTGAAATCCCTATTGAACCACAACCTAAGCTTTATCAGCCAAAACTCAAACGAAACCTGCATTCAAAAACCACTCCTATTCTTGTAAAGGATCCACAAGAAACTGGATATCAACCATTAGAGGAACCACAACCACCTAAACCTAGGAGGAAATCATCGACAATAAGAGTTACTCCATATGTATATGAACCTAGAGAACCTCGAAAATACAGTGTAATACCTACTAGTAACACAATTCCATTACCAGGAGATTCACCAACGAAAACCACTAAACATAAACTTGTCCATCCTAAACCAATGTTACAAAGAATACAAACAGAACCCATTAAAGAAGTTTCAAGAAGAAATTCTAAAAGAAGTACTGGGTCAGCATCACCAACATCAACAAGAAGTGATCCATATTACTTATTACAAAATGCCCCACAACATCATCAACATCAACAACAACATATTTTTAAAGAACGAACTCATGAAATACCACCACAAGTTTTCAAAACTAAAGATTTACCTAATTTACCACATCAAGCTGAAGAATTACCATTTATTAATGAAGTAAGATTAGTTGATGCAGTAAGTGATGATGAATCAGATATGATAATTCCAATGGAAGCTCCTACGAGTCATTATACTGGCGGTGGTGGTCATGGTCATGATGTTGATAATATTTACAGAAATCAAAGTACAAAGAGTAAACAAAGTGTTTTAGGAACTAGAGCAAATTATAGAAGATTTGTATCTAATGTCGATAATGATTATGAGTATTAATTGTTTTAGTAGAGAAGGCGCCGATGGGGGAGGGGAAGAAGGTCCCAATTTTTTGTCCATATATATATTTTTTGTTTATTAATAATAGTATTGGAGATTATCTATTTTATATAGGGTATTTATATAACGTTTATAGTGTTTTTTTTTAAAAAAAAAATGATTAAAAGGGTTCTTTCAAAAGTATTCAGAGATATACCTATAAACAAGAGTGTTAGAATTATTGTGAAACGTTCCCTCCCTCCCATATATATATATATATGGTCGTGTGAAATACACAAATGGTTTAACAGAATAATTTTGCGAGGTCGAAAAAAAAAAACACCCACCCACCACCAAGAAATTTTGAAAAAAAAAACAAAACAAGCCATATCCAATACGTGAATAGTATTGAATAATCAACCCATAGTTCATCAAATGCCGTTGTATAAAGAAGACAATTTTTTAATAATATATCCTGGATCCAAACATACATTATTTTTGTTTGGATTATCCGATACATTATCACCACCCCAATTTAAAATCCCATCAATTGTTTATCAAGATTCCATCACTAAACAATATCAAGCCACTAATAATAGTGAAAATGCTACTGAAGAAATATATCCAATTATTGAATCGAAAATTGTTAATTTAGATGCATTCAATTATTTATTAAAAATTATTTTACAAAGTGTAATTGCTAATCATCCAACTATTACCATTAATCAAATCCCCATGTTATTAATTACTCCTAGTTTAACATGGTCAAGACAATCAATTGAATATATTACTAAATATGTCATTGAAAATTTAGAAATCACCGCATTTAATATTATTGATTTGAGTCTAGCTGCAACTTTTGGAGTTGGTCAACTGACAAATTCTACTGTTGTTTATGTTGATGATGAAAATATTCAAATTGTCCCCGTTGTTGGATATCAAGCGATTAAATTTGCAGGGAAATTAATTAAAAATGAAGGTAGTATAACTATATCTCGAGAATTAAAACAAAATTTACCTAATTTAACATCTCAACAAATTGAAGATTTGAAAAATTCCGATATTTTTGAAGTTGTAATTGATCAACAAGGAATGGTATTAGATTATATCAAAGATATTACAAAAACAAACAATGATGAAGATAATGAATTCGATGTTGCCAAAATCGTCACTGAAAATCAAAATGGTATCCCAGAAGCCATTATAAGTAATACACCTACTGAACAACAACAAAAAGAACAACAAGATTCAAATAAACCAAATAAAGAATTGGAAAAAAATTATTTCATTGATTCTAAAACTCAAGAAAAAATTTGGATCGGTAAAGAAAGATTTTCCGGGACGAATAATCTTGTTAAATTGATCTCATCATCGATATATTCATCATTATTATCAATTCCTGATATCGACAAAAGACAAGATTGTTATGATAATATTATATTAGTTGGATCAATTTTCAAAATTCCAGGATTGAAAGAAGCAGTATTAATTAAATTAAATCAAGATTATTTAGTTAAAGAACCTAATGCTATTGATCAATCAATTAATGATCCTGGTGTCAACACTGCCATTTTGAAATATCAACAAAGCACAACCATAAATGATTATAACGAAGGTGGTAGTGGTGATAATAACAATTCTAATTCTAATTCTAATTCAAATCAAGTTCCTAATTCTATCAAATTGGTGAAATATCCTGATTATTTCCCGGAATGGAAAAAACCAAAGGAAAAAGGTGGATCTTGGCATGATGTTTATTTCTTGGGTGGTCAAATTTATAGTAAACAAATTTATTCTGGTAGTTCTCATCATCATGGTAAAGAATTGTTTGTTGGAAGTGATATGTATGAAGAAAGAGGTCCTCAAAGTATTTGGGATGCCAGCATTTAAAGAAAATTGAGAGAATTTTTTGTGTATTAGTATTAAATAATATGAATCAAATAATAGATATCTACATTTAGATACATTTTGATATAATAGATGGTAAGAGATATAACACTGTATTAAGAATCAATACAGGAGAGAGGTTATAATCAGCATTAAATCTTTTCAGTATACAATCTTACCATTTACAAAAAGCAAATTTGTTTTTTTCCCCTTGTTCAAAAGCTATGTTTCCATAAACACTTTATCATAATAATATTTAATAGCTTGCGTAACTTTATGTTCTTTTCGATATTCTTTCATCCAGTATTTCACATAATCAGCATGATCTTCTTTAAGTACAGTTGCACCATTGATTATTCCTTTCTCTAAATATTGTTTAATATCATAAATAATCTCTCCACCGACAGAAGTGGGATCAAAATCATCAAGCACTCCTGGAATATAAAGATATTCATAATCAGCTCTAATAGCAAAATGATACCGAATCTGATAGAAAAATGCAATGACTCGAATATTAATTTTGTTAATTATTAATAAGAACAAAATCTGATCATACAACAGTGGGATAAACAAATCATCGACTGGAGCCATAATAATAGCCTGAATATATGTTTCAACCAGTAACTTCAAGTAATCATTCCATTGGTTGAGCCTCAAAATTCCATTTTTCTTTTTACCACTCTTTTTTGATTTAAAATTACCTTCAATATTATGCAAATCGTGATAAATCTTAGCTAAAATTTGTTGTTTCAAACTCCCATCAAGTTCTAATTTTTGTACATTGTGCAACATCAACTCTAATTCCTTTTTCTTAAAAATACCGGTTTCCCTCATTTGATTGTAACATTTCAATAAACTTAATTGCAGATGATGTTCATTAGGTATGTCATTCAAGGATTGAGTGAAATAATTTTCTGCTTCCACATATTGGCATCTTAACATACACATATAACCTTTAATTATGGTTATTCTGGTAGCGCTATTGATTGGGATTTTAGAATTTTTACCCAATTCTAAAGTACTATCATTTGCCCTTTTACCAAATAATGAAACACTTCGTAATATTGGTGCTAATCCACTAGTATCTTTTTTGCCATCATTTTCCAAAAATTCAATATACTGGTTAATTACTGGTTCCATTTTTCTAATTCCACAATATGATATTTCTGGACCACATACCAATATAGCTTCCAATAGCAATTTTAAGGGATCAACTTTTAATGGTTTCCTATCTCTTGACCACCGTTCTAACAAAATCTCTGCTGAATGAACTTTAGTAACTATAAGTTGACATTTCCCAGTAAATGTTGCCTCTGGATAAAATCTTTTCAATCTATTAAGTTCAAATATTTGTTCCTCAAATGATTTATACTTTAATGGCCTAAAAAAGGAAGTAGTACTAGTTAATAATCTGCATTCTATTATGTTTTATGTCCTTCTTGTTTTTACTTACTCTTTATCTTTGACATTTTCTAATTTGATCAATAAGGTGTTTTCCAATTCTTCTAAATTTTCTTTTACAATATCAAATTCTTCACTTGATTGTACAACTTGGCGAGACAAATCCAAAATTTCACCTAAATACCCTTGAACTCTTTCTTTATCGTTTAATTCAGCATGTAAAGTTGCCGCAACTATTAAAAAACTGATTCTCTGTTCACCTCTACTGGACATGATTATAGCAACAGCAAGTTCTCTAAATCCACTATCTAATCTACCCAATTTTATCATTGTGGCACCAATAATTAAATTTATTATAGCTGGAAGCATTGAGAATGATGATAGTTGAGGTAATAAAAACAATATTTCATTGTAACTATGATGGTTGAAAAGAGAACATAATTGGAGATAGAGATCTTGAATTCGTTCATTTTCACTGGTTGTAAAACTTAATACTTCAGGAAGGAAATCAGAAAACAAAATTAAGTTGGATTCTTTATTTGATTCATTATTATCAAGTTTCAGAAATAGATTCATTGGAGTTTGACGGTTTGACGGGTTTATTAATTAGAATAGACGTCAAGTGTAAAAATTAATTTTGATCAATTTTTACAACCAAAAAAAAAAAGAGAGCCAGGAGAAATACTTGGCTGCCACAAATATCTGTTGCAAGACAAGTCTAAACCAAGTTGAAACAGCTACTAGTTAATAGTCACCTTTTATTGTGCCAACTCAACATAAATTTATCAGCCCTATCATTAGTAGACTGGCAAGCTAACTGTCTGAGATTCAAAGAATAAAAGAAGATAATATATTTGTGGTTGGCTAAAACTATACTAATCAAGTGAAATATCGTATTTCTCATTCATAATACGGTCTACATCATTGACATAGTTCTATTGTCTTGACAACTAATGCATCAAAATGTATGCAACAATAAACAACTTGTTGAAGAAAATGTCTATGTTCAACATCTTGAGTTCAAAGATAATCTGAGAAGCAGGTCATAAGAAACGAGTATCCCAAATTCTTCTAATGTTTTCCTTGCACCACCATCAAGTAGATGGGTCATTATACACGTATCTTTGTTAGAAAGTGGAAAAGTATTTGATTCACGTGACAGATTTTTATAGTTACTGCAAGGAATGCAAAATTTATCACATGCCAAAGTAAATACAATCACCAAAATAGGTACAATGACGTGTGCCTGTGTATACACAATTTGGTTCCTTGATAAACCAATTTCACTATCTCGCACGACCAATGAAACCGAACATTACAAAATGTGGGTGTGCGACCCCGCTTCAACTTCTATCCCCGTCGTCATCGTCATCGTCATCGTCGTCGTCGATTTCAGTTTCAGTTTCGGTTTAAACTTTTAAAGTTCTGTGGGGAGGAGGAGGGAAGAAGTCTATAAATTTCCTTAGACGTTACAATTTAAGTCGTTGTGTTCTTCCATATCAACCCACAACACAAACAAGATTCTACTTTGATTCCCCGCCACCACAATATTGATACAAACAGTCTTTACTACTTTCCTTTCCTTTCGCCATCAATTGGAGATTTTCAAATTATATAAATTGAATTATAAATTTCTTTAAATTTTCAATTCATAATTAATTTTCTTTTTTACTTTATCTACTACTACTAGTACTTTCCTAATGCCTTCAAATTTATTTTCCAATTATTTTTATAGACAAAAACAACTTCCACAACATCAACAAAATGATATAAATACGTCAATCCTTGAACCAACAACTGCTGGAACTGTCGATGCTAATCCTAATCCAGTGATTTCTAATTTGATCAATCAAGAAAGACCGAAACATAATTATCATAAATCTTCTGATAATTTAGCCATTGGATTATAAAGATTTTCGGGTTGTGGATACAGAATTTGGTTTTGTTTTAGGTGAAGAGATGCTATTTGTTCTATTTTAGCCGGTTTACCATGGTAATGGTTTTAGGGAGTTAGTTACTCGATTCAATGTTGTAACTGGTTTTCACTTTTTTAGTTCTTCTACACTTATTTTTTGGGGGAAATATCAATTTGCTTTGACATTTATAATTACATTTGAGTGTGCTAGGTATTTTCTAGAAATTATTATATATTTTCATATCTTTATCTTTATATATGTATATTTATAGGGATTCTCGGATAAATGTTATATCACTAGCATTCAAATTATTCCATTCTATTTGTTCATATCTTTGTAAATCTCCATTTTTATCTAATATAATTTGTAAAAAAATTTCATCTAATCTTAATTTACATAAATATTTGGCTTTTAAAAATCTCGTAAATTGTTGATTGATTTTCGTTGTTAAACTTGTTGGTGATGCTGATTTTGATTTCTTGGCAATATAATAAAAAATTTGAAGAATTATACTAATTTGATTAATATTACCACCATTCAGATATAATTGATAACATTTTTCATATAA
>OKKB01000309.1_pt1 | contig 15855 bp, 7 predicted proteins | sample 1613931 | NCBI WGS metagenome assembly OKKB01 (sample SAMN04436893, study PRJEB24849) | human gut metagenome | biome: human gut; feature: NICU; material: stool | host: Homo sapiens | place: USA: Saint Louis, MO | collected 2012-02-08
AATATGGTAATAAATTAGGTATATTCAACTTTTAAATTATTTACAATTTGAAATTTATAAACAAATAGGTAATGATATAATTGTATCGATTATGACAATAACTCAAGATTCTAATTTATCGGTAATGTTGTCGTCTCAATTGAAACAAATTGATGATATAGTTAAAGATATTCTGAAATTGGATTTATCTATTGCTTTGGATGTTGTAAATGAAGAGAAATTGATATTTTTAATGTTGAATATACCTAATTTATTACCATATTTAGAAGAGCAACAAGGATATGATGAAATTTCTATTGAAGAACTTTTTGAAAATTTCGTTAAACATCATAATTCCATCAAAAAAATCATGTTATCAAATGAACTAAAAGAATATACGTAGATGATATATTTTATTGAAGATCAAAATCTATGTACTCATAAATAAGAAAAACTAATGATTTTTTATGGCTGTTGTTGCAAAGTTCATTTATTTCTTAGCAAATGAAACACCTTTTTCAATATTCTTTTGTAATTGTTCAATGGCAACTTCTAACAATTTCTTTTCATCATCAGAAATTTGATTTAAGATATCATATTTAACTTCAGTAATACCGTTTTTACCTAATTGAACTGGTAATGAAAAGAAATCTAAATCTTTAACCAATTTTCTAGCTTCAGAAGCACCTTTAATTGAAGAATCCAAGTTCAAGAAAGTACATTCAACAATATCAGTTTTACCATTAACAGCAGCTAAAATTGATTCGGCTAATCTATAACCGGCATAAGCCATGGATAAAGTGGCGGAACCAGCACCATTCTTGGCTTGAACAACTTCATCGCCACCAAATTGAACTCTTTTGATTAATTCCTTCTTTTGTTCTTCAGATAATATATCATAATATTGTTTAGAGTTACCTAATGAATATAATGGAACAATGGTTTCACCAGAATGGCCACCAACAACATTAATATTGAAATCAGATGGTTTAGTTTGATCTAGGAATAATTGAGAAATAAAAGTATTGGCTCTAACAATATCCAAAGTAGTAACACCAAATAATCTAGCTGGATCATAAACACCTTTAGCTTGTAAAGTTTCGGCAACAATTGGTACAGTAGAATTGACTGGATTAGAAATCACCAAGACAAAAGCTTTTGGAGAATTGGCAGCAATACCTTCAGCTAAACCTTGAACGATTGATGCATTAATATTGAATAAATCATCTCTGGTCATACCTGGTTTTCTTGGAACACCAGCTGGGATAATGACTAAATCAGAACCTTTTAATGCAGCAGCTAATGCAGTTTTATCTTCTTTATCTTTTGGTAAATATGATTGAGTTTTAGAATCAGAATTGATATGAGATAAATCAGCACCAACTCCTGGAACATTGACGACATCAAATAATGCCAATTCATCAACATTTGGGTTTAATTTGGTCAATAAAGATAATGGTTGACCAATACCACCAGCAGCTCCTAAAATAGCGACTTTGACCATTGTTGTAAGATTTATATAAATTGATTGATTAAAATAAGTAAATAAATTGAATAAATAAATAAATTAATAAATAATTGATTAAGAAAAGAAAAGAAAAATCAAAAATGAAATAAATTTTGAATCCGGGGCAAGAGGATCAAGGGATATTAAGATCCTTTTAAATGATTTTTTTTCCCTTGTTGTTCGAGGAGAGATTTGAAAAAAAAAAAATAGAATTAGTTTGTTGGTGAATAAATTGCATGTGGGCGGCCAAGCAAGCAACCCCACGCTTTTTTTTTCTTTCTTTCACTTAGTATGCATTACACGTGATTCGCTTACATTTGTTTTTTTCTTTCTTTGACCCCGGGTTTATGGAAGTTCCATTTAACTGTGGATTTTGTACAGAAAGAAAAAAATTCTAAGATTTCCTGGAGAAAACCTCCGTAACAATCCGGAACATTGAGGTATATTTATATCCTGGTTTTCCCGGGACAAGAACCAATGAACAATTCCGATTAAAAGGTATTCAACTGGATTTAGTCGGTCCAGCTATGCAAAGTAGTTGCACAATAGATTTCTCTTGCTCCGAGGGTATAGGTCCACATATCATACAATTTATTATAATTTTTTGGACCCAATTGCTGCATAATACTAAGCCGTTGATATAGTGCCAATTATTTGACATACTCAAAATGCAAGTACTACAGACGTAGGTTGCTGTGTCCTAAATACGGGAATAAAGTCAATTGAGTAAGTTTTACTCTAAAAATGATTCAAGGATTGAGAAATTGGCGTCATTATGAATTGAGATTCTAAGTCAAATAAGTAGCAAACAAACTATTTAAAGTTGGAAACCCCTATTATCTGTAACAACTTTTTTTTTTCATAAAAATTTGGTTCAATTGTTCACTCAAAAAGTGATATATAATGATCAAGTAGATTAAAAAGTAACCTTCTACTGATAAAATGAGGGTTTTTTTTTTTCACAAACTTGGGTCTTCAGGATGTCGTTAAAGACAATCTTGTTGAAACTCTTGAGTTACAATATGAGCTAGTTAAACATTCCCTCCAAATATGCACTGGTAACAATTCCATAGCAGAAACAGAGTTTACCTTCTAATTTGTTGAATTCAACAAAATTTACTGGAAAGTGTATATAGAGTGCTGTTAATAAATGGCAAATTTCCGTAAACAACATAATCAAAAGTCAAAGTAGTTGATACGCGGCAACAATTACTTCTATTTTAATGTATTGTAAAGTGAAAAAAATAAGTTGGAACTCATTATATTCTTTGTTCGTAAAGTGTACCTTGTTGCAGTTGTCCACAATTCTTTTTGTATTATGCAATTTATGGGGAAGCACTTACCACCACACACGTCAAATAGAATATTCTCTGTTCTCTGTATGGTTTTTTTTTTTTCACGCCCAATCTTACATAGAAACACTTGTGATAGACGGAGTTCTGTATTCCTCCCACCACCACCCCTCTTTTTTTCAATTTTTTTCGTTCCCCTCGTCATACACAAACACAAGCACACTTCTTGTTTTATGTTTTAAAATTATCCCGATAATTATCCCGAACAACAACAAACCCATATTACAATGGTTATTGCACTACCACATACACTTACTATTCCATAAACTCCGTCTAGATGTGTATGTGTTTTATGTGAGAGATCTCCTTATGGAAACGTGTTCCCAAAAAGTTTTTTCACATCTCCAGGTGGGGGAGGAGGAGAAAGTAGAGTTGCAGAGATTTAACCTTTGTTTTGACTCATCATCATCAACAACAACCACACTTGTATATAATGTCACAATTGCCTATATACTTTTTTCCCCACATTAACAATCTCCTAAAGTAATGTCTCATTTGCATGACTTTGAAAAGTTTAGTCTATGACATAAAAAGAAAACCTTAATAGTTGTCTTTGCTTTTACAAATTTAGTAGGATTTGCATCTGCAATAATTAAGAATTGTAAGACTATTGAACACCGAAAAATTTACTCAACAATTATTTTGTAAGAACAGGAAATGACGAAATTGGAAATATTACTATTAATAATAACAATTCAAAACAAATTTTAAAAGGAATGAATGGAAATATGAATTAAACACCAGCACCACCAGACACACCTACTTTCTTTCGTTATAGTAATCAGTTGAGTACATAATACGAAGAGAGAGAGAGAACAGGAAAGCAAAAAAAAAAAGAAAAAGAAACTGTGTATCTTCCTGTATATAGGCCACTATTCCTATTGTTTATTATAGTGTTGCTTGGCAGAAGAAATCTATGACAATTCATTTTTTGCCGATTAGAAAATAGAATAAATAGATAACAACTTGTTCAGAAATTTTTCAATTTTTTCAACTTTTTACAACTTTTTTCTTTCAATAAACTCTACTCCCTCATTTTCTCAGTCACTTATCATATTCCTATATTTCATTAGATATTCTTTTTTGCTATAGTTCTCCCTTTATCATGTTTACGAAGAATCATAGAAGAATGTCATCTACATCAAGTGATGATGACCCATTTGATGTTGCTGAAAAATATTATGGTGAGGAAAGAAAGAAAAAATTGAATCGTGTTAGAACATTTAGTGCCTTTGAAAGTACTAAATATGGTGCTGGTCCAATATCACCTCTACGACCCACTTATGAACCACCACCAGTGATTAAAGAAACTTCAGAACCATTATCTTCATCATCGTCAACATCATCTCCACCGACTTTAACTCCTCAAACTAGTCAAGTTCAATTTAATCTTGGTGTGGGTAAAACTAAAAATGGTTCAGCAATTCATTCTGATTCTGAGGAGGAGGAAGAAGATGAAGACCCAGTTAGTAATACTAAAAAAGGTGAAGCAGACGAAAAGGATCCATTTGATACTACTGATTCTAAATTAGAAAATGAAAACTCAACTCCATCTTCTATTACTGGTAAAGAAATTATTCCTCATCCAACTGGATTTCGTGGATCTTCAGAAGAACTGGCCATTAGAAGGAAACCATCAATTATTCCTATTTATCATGATAATATATCTCAAGAATCGGTTATAAGAAATGCCAATACTCCAACAACTTATAATCGGGAAAAATTCCATTTACGTCGTGGATCATTAGATGAATCAACTTTTATTCGACCCAAGAAATATTATATTAATGATGTTCAAGGAACTCTTAGAGAATTATTAGCTAATGAAGATACTGATAATAATTGTCAAATTACCATTGAAGATACTGGCCCCAAAGTTTTACGATTAGGTACTGCCAATTCATTAGGAATTAATCAATCTTCAATTAGAGGTACTTATCGATTAAGTAATTTATTACAAGAATTAACTATTGCTAGTAGATTTGGACGTCATCAAATTGTATTAGATGAGGCAAGATTAAGTGAAAACCCCGTGGATAGAATGAAACGATTAATTTCTACATCATTTTGGAACAATTTAACTAGAATAATTACTAAAGAAAACATTGTTGACATGGCTAAAGATACAAAGATTAAAGAATCTTGGATTGATGATCAAGGTAAATTACATGAAAATCAAGAATCTCATAGAATTTATGTTCCTTATAATCGTAAAGATCAATATGAATTTTTCCAATTGATTAAGAAGCAACGTTCAGATATTCAATTGGATGTACAATATTTACCACAGAAAATCGATGCTGATTATATTAAATCAATCAATAAAAAACCCGGGTTATTATCAATTGCCACTAGACCTGATCCCCAAGCGCCTGATAGTGGAAGTTTGATTAGTTGGCCCTATGTTGTACCTGGTGGTAGATTTAATGAATTATATGGATGGGATTCATATATGGAAACATTAGGACTATTAACTGATGTCAAAATTGATCCTTCAGGTAATCCACGTAATTTGAGACATTTAGAATTAGCTCGTGGTATGGCGGAGAATTTCATTTATGAAATTCACCATTATGGGAAAATTTTAAATGCTAATCGATCCTATTATTTAGGTCGATCTCAACCACCATTTTTAACTGATATGGCATTAAGAATTTTCAACAAGACTATAGAAGTAACCCCAGAACTCATGGATGAAGCTATAGATTTTTTAAAACGGGCTACATTAGCTGCCATTAAAGAATATGAAACAATTTGGTGTGCCCATCCAAGATTAGATGACAAGACAGGACTTTCATGTTATCATCCAGAAGGTAAAGGGATCCCACCAGAAACTGAACCTACTCATTTCAATGCATTATTAAAACCATATCTTGCCAAATATAATGATATTGATCAACTTGATTTCATTGAAAAATATAATTCCGGAGAAATTAAAGAACCTGAATTAGATGAATATTTCTTACATGATAGAGCCGTTCGAGAATCTGGTCATGATACAAGTTATAGATTAGAAGGGAAATGTGCTTATTTAGCCACTGTTGATTTGAATTCATTATTATATAAATATGAAAATGATATTGCCTTTATCTTACAATCATTTTTCAATGACAATTTACAAGACCCATATGATGATAATAACAGCTACAAAATCCATAGTTCGAAAATCTGGTTAGAAAGAAGTCATCAACGGAAATTAAATGTTGATAAATATTTATGGAATGAACAAGATGGCATTTATTATGATTATAATGTTAAATTACAACAACAAACAAATTATGAATCAGCAACCACATTTTGGCCTCTTTATGCTAAATTAGCATCATCAAACCAAGCAGCAAAATTAATTGATCAATCATTACATAAATTTGAAGAACATGGTGGATTAGTTGCTGGAACATTAAAATCTCGTGGTGAAGTAGGATTAACTCGTCCTTCAAGACAATGGGATTATCCATTTGGTTGGGCCCCACAACAAATTTTGGCATGGATAGGTTTAGTCAATTATGGCTATGATGGAATTGCTCGTCGTTTAGCTTATAGATGGTTATTCATGATGACAAAATCATTTGTTGATTATAATGGAGTCATTGTTGAAAAATATAATGTTACAAAGGGAGCAGTACCTCATAGAGTAGATGCAGAATATGGTAATCAAGGATTGGATTTTAAAGGGGTTGCCACTGAAGGATTTGGTTGGGTTAATGCTTCATATGTATTTGGTTTGACATTTTTGAATTTATATGCTCAAAGAGCTTTAGGTAGTTTGACTCCTCCAGAAATCTTTTTAAGAAATATGCATCCTGAACAACGGAAACAATATAAATAAATGAATAGTTTGACTTATTCCATTCAGTCCTTCCTTTGAGTTTGAGTTTGATTTTGATTTTGATTTTGATTTTGATTTTGATTTTATTCTTCAATTGTTAGAGTTTATATATATTTTTACCTATTTTGTTGATGTTTTTTTTTATTTTTAATAGATAGAGTTTTATAGTGATGTCATTTTGTTATGCTATTATTGTTGTAAACGTGTAGTGCAATGTGAAATTACTCTGTCCAATAGGCTTACTATATTACATGTGGATTACGTTTATAAAGAGTGGAGCACATTAATTCTAATAGAAAGACATAGACACCCTTATCCAATAGGGGAGTTTTTAATTTTCAGTTTTTCTTAGTGTGTGGTTCTTGTGTGTATGTTGATTTGTTGATAGTGAGGAATTTTTCAATTGCTGCTTCCATTTCTAAGAAGGGTGAAAAAAAAAATGAAACAGGAAAAAAAATTTTCCTATTGGTCCCCCGAATTTTATCTTTTCAACAAAGATATATATATATTCTACTACTATTACTGTTACTAGTCATATTCTTTGAATTGCATTGCTAATATTACCATTATAGTATACTGGAATTAGAAAAACAGGGGAGGTGGAATAGTCAAAAAAAATATAGTCTCTATATCTATACATACACACATTCACAAATAACCAATAGTCATGCTTTCGTTTAAACAATTCCGAGTATCTACGTCATCATTACTCACGAGAAGAATAAGATCAAGACATCATTCATCTTCAACATTTAAAACTGCCGTAGAAACCGCAGAAAAATTAGTAACACCACCAACATCAAAATTTCTGGATCCATTTTCTATAGTTAGTCATGAAATGTCCAATTTAGCTAAATCAATAGCTAATTTAATTGGATCAGGACATCCAACGTTAAATCGTGTTAGCTCATATTATTTTGAAGCTGAAGGGAAAAATGTTCGTCCATTAATTGTCTTAATTTTATCCAAGGCATTACTGAAAATCCCTCTTGAACAAAGAAATAGAATTCCGATTGATACAATTGATGTCACTGAACAAAAAAGTTTTAATGGTACACCAACAAAACAGAATAGTACCATTGCTGGGAAATCTATTGATGATTCATTATCTCCATTGGCAATTTTACATGGAATAAATCCCAAAGTGATATTAGATCCTTTATCTAAACCAATGGATAAATTACCAATTATTAATGGGCATAATAAACCTGGAGACAAAGATAACTCACAGGGACAACTTGATATATTACCTAAACAACGTCGATTAGCAGAAATTGTTGAAATGATACATACAGCATCATTATTACATGATGATGTTATAGATTTATCTGATTCTAGAAGAGGTAGACCAAGTGGGAATATTGCTTTCACTAATAAAATGGCAGTTTTAGCAGGAGATTTCTTATTGGGGAGAGCTTCAGTGGCGATTGCTCGATTAAGAAATCCTGAAGTAATTGAATTATTATCAACTACTATTGCTAATTTAGTTGAAGGGGAATTTATGCAATTGAAAAATACTGTATTACAAAATAATAATAATGATGAAATTTTTAATGATGGTGATGTTAAAAGTATTCCACAACCAACTGGAAAAGTACCAACTAAACTTCATCAATATTCTGTACAGCAACAACAACGAACAACAAATGGAGGAAATGGAGGTGATTCTGCTGATGCTGCTGTTGTTGTTGATCATGAAATTAATGTCGAAGCAGCATTTGAATATTATTTACACAAGACATATTTGAAGACAGCATCATTAATGTCCAAACTGTGTCGTGCAGCCGCAGTTTTAAGTGGAGCACAAGATGATATCATTGAAAATTGTTATCAATTTGGAAGAAATTTAGGATTATGTTTCCAAATTGTTGATGATATGTTGGATTATACTAGTAGTGATAAAACCATTGGTAAACCAAGTCAAGCTGATTTGAAATTAGGTTTAGCTACTGCACCAATATTATTTGCTTGGAAACAAGAACCAAAATTAGGGGATTTGATAGCTAGGAAATTCAATCAACCAGGAGATGTTGAAATAGCTAGAAGAGCCGTGGAAAAATATGATGGAGTAGCTCAAACTAAAGAAATGGCAACCATGTATTGTCATCAAGCTTTAAAAAATTTAAGAGTTTTACCAGAATCAGAAGCTAGAAGTGCCTTGGAATTGTTGACTAATTCTGTTTTAACTCGAACCAATTGATAAAATTGATTGATAGATAGATAGATATATATATACTTACATAACTTCTCATATCTGTACATACATACATACATATATATCCAAATTAGATGTGTTAAAGACGGTTGTAGCTGTAGTTGTTGTTAGTGGTAAAAGTGGTTGCCAATAGAAAACAATTATCTGGTAATAATTACACGACTAGTTGTTGTTGTGTGATGGCAATAATTATGAGGAACTTGTTTTTTCGTGTAGAATTGTCTAAAAATTGATCGTCTCATTCAAATTGTTTCTTCAATAATTGATCTCTCTCTTTCTCTCTCACCAAAATCAAAACAGAAATACAAAAAAAAAAAATTTTCTTTCAACTTTGTTTCTGTCTATCTATCTATATCTTACATATCACATTCAAAGGTCATATTGAATTTCCTTAAAATAAACTACTAAATAGATCAAAAAAAGCAATAGCACTATACTTTTAGTTTATAATTAACTAACTAACAAAACTTACTAATTTAATTGCATATTATTTATTTAATTTAAATATAACAACAACAACTACTACAACAACCCACAACCTACAGCCACAATTACTCCTATAATGTCAGCCGAAGATACTAAACCAAAGACTGAAGAATCAACTTCTATTCCAAAACCACCAACTTCTAATGTATTCTCCATGTTTGGTGCCAAAAAAGAGAAAAAACCAGAACAAGAAGATTCAGACAACAAGAAAGAATCCGATAAAAAGGAAGAAAAAGATACTAGCAAATCAACCGGCGATGACAATGAAGTAGCTGAAGAAGAAGAAGCTGATGTCGAATTTACTCCAGTTGTTCAATTGGATAAAAAAGTTGACGTTAAAACCAATGAAGAAGATGAGGAAGTCTTGTATAAAGTTAGAGCCAAATTATTTAGATTCCATGGTGATTCAAAAGAATGGAAAGAAAGAGGTACTGGTGATGTTAAATTTTTAAAACATAAAACTACTGGTAAAGTCAGAATTTTAATGAGAAGAGATAAAACTTTGAAAATTTGTGCTAATCATTTGATTTCTGCTGATTATGAATTGAAACCAAATATTGGTTCTGATAGATCTTGGGTTTATACTGTTACTGCTGATGTTTCTGAAGGTGAACCTGAAGCTCAAACTTTAGCTATTAGATTTGGTAATAAAGAAAATGCTGATCTTTTCAAAGAACACTTTGATAATGCTAAAAAGGAAGCTAAAAAAGATTAAATTGAATAATAAATCCTTTGGTACTTACTTTTATTTTTTTTTGAAATTGGGTATAATTAGTAGTATTCCAATGAGGTCTTAAATAGGGGAGAAATAATATATAATCATATACCGTCATTATCAAAAGGATCTGTCTTTTGATCATATGAATAGATTCTCTCTCTGTATATCCTGCTGAGTAATAGATGGAATACAAAATATAGCTATATAATATGATCTGAATCAAATGCTTGTCGATCAAATCACAAATGTAAAGATGTAAATATCAGTTAATTTGATACAAGAAACTCGTAAATCATCAACTATTATATGTAATAATTAATAATATGAGTAGATATAATTATGTAAGAGATTTCTTCCATTATCTCTATTGTCCATTTAATCGCAATAGTGAAAAAAAAAGAAAGTGGCACACGTGCTTAAATGGGGGCTGCTGCCAAAAAAAATAAATATTAAATCACTATAATCTCTTTTTATCAATCAATCAATAAATCCTTCTTTTTTTGGACAACACTTTTCAATCAAGTTCTCTTTTAGTTTGAAACTATTCTACTTCCCTATAGTCAATCCATAAGCTTTTAACTTTATATTTGGTATGAAATTTGGAAAATATCTTGCTTCAAGACAATTGGAGCTTCCTGAATATTCGGGCCATTTCATAGATTATAAATCATTGAAAAAACTTATTAAACAATTGGCAATCCCTTCTACAACTGCCACAACCACCACCTCAATAGATGGAGAAGTAACAATTTCAAATATTCAACATACCCTTAAAGAGAACAAGGCATCATTCTTTTTCCGAGTTGAACGTGAATTGGAAAAAGTCAATTCTTTTTATCTTGAAAAGCAAGCCAATTTAGCAATTAACTTGAATTTATTACTTATGAAACGTGATGAATTATTCAACAAATCAAATCAATATTTGAAAAGACATGGATCAGCAGGGGATGATAGTTCTTTATCAAATGCCGATATAAATTTTCGTAATTCTATTTCATTTTTGAATTTATATCAAAATTTCAAAAAAATTCATCAAGATCTACTTCGATTACAACAATTTATTGAATTAAATGAGACCGGTTTTTCTAAAGTGGTGAAAAAATGGGACAAACGTTCAAAGTCTCATACTAAAGAATTGTTCATTTCTACAGCAGTAAGTGTTCAACCAGTGTTTCATAAAAATGAAATTAATGAATTAAGTGATTTAGTTACACAATCATTATTTGATATTGAAAGTATTATGGATGGTGATTATTCCAGTTTACTGAATTATAATGCTTCAAATTCTGGTGTGGTATCCACTACAGCCACCACAGGAACAGGCAATAGTTCAACACCTCCAGCACCTAATTTTAATATTCCAAGTGTGCCAGGTATTGGTGAAGATCAAGCTGAAGAAATTTTCACTAGACATTCTTCTATTGTTAGTAATCAACCCAACAATAATGAAATTGATGAATTATACACCAGTTTTGTTAATGTTGCAACTATTAAAGAACCTGATTTATCGTTATTGGCTAGGTGGGTGGAGAAAATTAATAATGGTGGCAGTAAATTACCAGAACAGCCTTTCACCCCTGTTGTGAAATATAAGATATCAAAAATTTTCTTATTATCTATAACCAATTTGAAAATTTCAGATTCATTTCTTGAATTGTTTTTACAATTTATTAATTACGACGTTGATTTTACTTTTATTAATGACGATTTCAATAACAATAAAACAATATTACATCAATGTTGTTCTATACCAACGGCTTCATCACAGCTGGACCCCAACAACAACAACAACTCTAACAACCATCATCCACATCATGTCACAATTAACAATGGTGTTAAAGTTATTAATTCAACTGATTTAATAAATCATTCTCGTACATTTATTGTTAAATATATTGTTGAAAAGTTGCAGTTCCCCTCTGTGGAAGAGAAAACTAAATTATTGGTTCATAAGGATTTCAATGGGAAAACTTGTTTACATTATGCAGCACAAATGAATCGACCTGATTTGTTGGATTTATTATTGTTGTCATACCCACAATCACATATTGATGAATTAGATAATGATTCTATGTCACCGTTACTTTTAGCCATTAAACACGGACATTTAAACATCACCAAGAAATTAGTTCGATTTGGTTCCAATCCTTTCCCTACAGCTAGTAAAGATACTTTACAGTACTTACCAATTAATTATGCTTGTAAATTTGGTGATTATAAAACTTTAGAATATTTATTATCCAATGCAAAATCTCAAGAATTAATCGCAAAATTAATTAATCAACAAGATGTCGAAGGTTTGTTGCCCTTACATGTTGCATCAAGACAAGGTCATTATAAATTGATAAAATTATTAATTCAATATGGTGCACAAATTAATAAATTGGACGGATTTAATAAATGGACTCCCATATTTTATGCTGCCGCTGAAGGGCATGTGAAAACTACTCAAGAATTGATTAAATTTGGAGCCAAGTTAAATATTATTGATGAAGATGGCTATAATGTATTATATTATTGTGTTGTTGAAGGTCATATTGATGTGATTAATGAGTTGTTGAGTTATTATCAAAAAGCATTTTCTTCATCTAAGTTGACATCAGATTCAGCCAATTCAACAAACTCTACAAATTCAACGTCTATGTCGATTTTAGGTAACGATAAGGATATGGATTCTGGAGAAGAGGAAGAGGAAGGGGTTCTGGCTATAACAACAACAACAACGCCAACAACTGCAACTGCAACAGCAGATGTTGATGTATCATCTTTGAATGAAAACTCTAGCAATAACAACAATGTTGATAGCATACCTGATTTACAATTACCGCCACCAATTTTACCATTACGAAGATATGGTCATAATTTTTTGGAACAAAAAGTTTTAATTGAATTAATTTTCCCTTCGGATCAGGTGTTTATTAACTTGTTTAACTCAACTGCTGATTTGAAACCTGGAAGAATAACCATTACTTCAAATATATCAGATATTGTTCCTAGAAATATTCTATTGCCAATAAAAGAAGATAGCTACAATAACAATAGCAATAGTAATAATAACTGTGTTTTCCAAACTGATGTTGATTCATTATGTGAATTTCGAATTGATTTTGAAATTTTCCCTAAATTTGGTACGCGATTAATTGCTAAAACTACAGCATTATCATTTGAACATATCACTGGAAATTCACCAGAAATTAATACTGTCCTGCTTCCATTGTTTGACTTAAGGTTGAAAAATATTGGTGAATTAAAATTTAGCTATCAAGTGATTTTCCCTTATTCAGGGACATTATTAGAAACTTCTAAGTTTGATACTTATTGGAAAAGTTCTACTAGTTTTGTTAAAAATAGACAAACTTTGAAATTAAATGCAGCTGGTGGATTATCACCAAATAACTTTTTATCGCCAGGATCAGTGTCAACCATGCCAATCCCCAACAATGTCAATACTATTAACAACACTATCAACAACAACAACAATATTAATAGTAGTAATGGTAATGGGCCTGCTGGTGGTGCTGGAACGAACTCCACTTTAATACCATCAACACAATCTATCGTTACTGCAACTTCATTATCAGGAGAATATCTTCGAATTAAAGTTTGTTTATTGAGTGATGGAACACCTATTGTTTGTCCTAATTGGTCAATCTCCATTACTGATAATATTGATTTGTATTTGCCCAACTTAACTTTAAAACAATTGAATTCCATTACTAATGATCTATTTGATTATCCAAGAATTATTCATGATTTATCTCGGTTAACTAATAAAGATATACCATTAATTAAGAAGTTATTACAAATTATTTATTTACCATTGGATTTGGTATTGGATATTTTAAATATTGATATTAATTTGAATTTGGAAATTGTTTTCCCATCAATTTATGAATTAGAAACATTACCATTTATTAATAATATTCTGAACAACTTGAATCAATTTATTGATAATATTTTAAGTAATGTTTTCAATCATATTAGATCCAATAAAAAACGTCAACGAGAAACCCTCCCTACTGGCAACACCCCTCCTAATAATAACAACAATTATAGGTCAATTATTTTTCTTTCTTCAAATTCATTGATTTGTAAAATTTTAAATTGGAAACAACCCAATTTCCCAGTATTTTTAATCATGAGTGGTATTGCCTTTAATACTAAATTGAATAAATTTGTTAAGAGATCAACTAATGGATTAGAGATTGCTCCACATGTTTCCCAACCACATTCTCAAGATAATCTTTTACATTCGCATTCTACTTCATCGTCCCCTTCTTCTGCTTCATTGGAATTGGATGATTTAACCACTAGATCTATTAAGGAAGCAGTTAATTTTACTATCAACAATAATTTAATTGGATTAATTACATCAATTCATTTATTAGATTTAGTTCCCAAATTGATCCCATTGATTAGATCTACAGGATTAATATTAGTAGCATCAAGTGATGTAATTAATGAAGATAAAGATAAACAAGATGACGCAATCTTACGCAAAGAATTGGATTGTTATACCAAAACAGAAATCAATGGGTTGAGATTTGATGATGTATTAAGTTTTAAAGAAGACATAAGTATGTAATAATATTAAAGTGTATGTAGAATTAAAAAAGTAAAAAAGAAAAAAACAACGTGAGTAAAAGAACTATCCATATATGTATTATTATTTAATTAATTAGTTGAGTATATTTGTTGGTTCGTTCATTGATTCATTTCCGCCTTCTTGGAGGAGGAGGTGGTGGAGGTGGAGCTTTTTTCTTTAATGCCTTTTGCTTTAATGAAGAATTAGAATTTAATGATGAAGTTGAAGAATTTTTGTTATTATCATAAATCATCATATTTTGCCTTTTTTCAGGGATAGGTAATTTTGGTAATGGTTTAGAAATTAAATATTCTGTAGGTAAATCAAGAATGTTATGATTGTCACGATTGTTTTGATTGCTGTTGTTGTTGTTGTTGGTACGTTCTGATTGAGTGTTTTTTCTTGAATTATACAATAATGAATCTGACATTGATGTATTATTCGTAAGTTGTCGGCTACCACGATTACTATTATCATTGATTGACATTTTAGAAAATTTGGATAAAAATATATTCCCATTATTTTCCATTATCATATCATTTGAATCATCATGATCATTGGAATTATTAGTTTTGCTGTTGGTTGATGACGATTTCATACTATTTTTTCTTTCTATATTATGAACAGTTGTATGTTTATGATAATCACTTCTTGAAGATGCTCTAACGGATGCAACTCTAGTAAATGAATTGGTTAAGGATTCCTTAGAAGTATTAATCTCTTCATTTAATTTGATTTTCTCATCTTCCTCGTCTTCTTCTTCAGGACTGTTGGAATTTTGAGTTGGTAGTGATTTAGTGGTAGTAGATTTTGTACTTGGAATAACCATACCTTGTTTGGAATCCTGATTTTGGACCAGTTTCTTTAGCCATTTAACATTCATACATTTAACTGCTAATTTAGAAATACTCAATTCTTCCTCCGTTTCAACTGATTTTATTTCTGAATTAATAATTATATTCCGTAGTGTTTCTAGAATTTCTTGACTTTTATATCCATGTCCATAACCATTCCTGTTTCTATTCCCATTAATTTCACAAAGTTCAGAAAACATCAAAATTGGATACAACACTCGAAGATAAGTCATTGTTAAAACAATATTTTCATTATAATCCAAATCATTCAATTCTCTTAACAAAATATCAATAAGAATTTTTAAATCATTTAAATATATCAATTTACAT
>OKKB01000310.1_pt1 | contig 15848 bp, 11 predicted proteins | sample 1613931 | NCBI WGS metagenome assembly OKKB01 (sample SAMN04436893, study PRJEB24849) | human gut metagenome | biome: human gut; feature: NICU; material: stool | host: Homo sapiens | place: USA: Saint Louis, MO | collected 2012-02-08
CATTTGCTCGATATTATGCTTTATTTAATCATTGCAACCAAATTTGTATCATATATACTAATAAGAATAATGTATAATATTCTAATTTAGACATCAAGAATACTTTAGTTCATCTATAGTATCATAATATGTTGCCAAAAAACAAGACCAATATTCAATAGTTTTGTCGATAATGGTGTTCTGTCAATTGTTTACAGTGTCCCCGCAAAAGCATCCATTATTGGTGATATATGGAGCTATTAAGTCATTTAGATGGTTGGCACACTTGAGGTGACCCAAGTTCATATTTGACAGTCAATTCAAAGAATCATCTATAAGACATAATTAAGTACCAATATTGCATTTATTTCTAATATGAGCAGCACTGCTCACTACTAGTTCTCAAGCCTTGCTATCAATTGGATATTGATTAGTAATTGATATCATTATAATTCACTTTGCGGTATTATACTAGATTTGTATTGAAACAACAGGTGAGGATTTGTTGTAGAGGTCGTTCAATTTTATACACGAGTAAATATCAGTATACCTTTGGTAAGAGGTTTTTTTCCTGTTTTTGGTAGCTGAACACTATGTTGATTTTTAAGCGTTGTTATATTGTTGATGAATCGAAGAAAACTAGATTACTAATTGAAATGGTACAAAATAGTTCAACCGTTTCAAGTTTTTAATTATCAGAATTTTCGGAGAAAAAAATAAAGCCGTTGAAAATGAAAATGAAAAAAACAATTGGAAACAACTTGGACAGTTCACTAGAAATTCGGTATGTAATCAAACTTTTTCTTGTGTATATCCCCTCATTCTCTTCTCTAGTTCAAATACACGGTCAATCTTGTTGGTGTATAAACTTTCTAGAAAATAATAACATATTTCCGAGGGGGGAACCTCCTTCATGCAATCTTTGTGTAATAAACAACTTGATTATAAATTTTACTGGATTCATTTCTGTTTCATCGTCAACATAATTTGCCTCAATGGAAAAAACAGACTTCAGGAAGTTTTGTGTTTTCGGAGATTTTCCCAATGGAGAAAGATGTGCTGATTTTTTACTTCTTTTTTTCTCAATTGCTTCTAGTATATTCCACACATTGTTATTGTCTTGGTGTATAGTGTAAGAATTGCCGACTTATAATGGTTATTGCAACAGCAATCCAGAAGCTTAGCCCCCCCTACCCCCCGATACCCCTTCCTCGCCTGTTTCAAAATCTAGTTTTTTTTTACTATAAAAGCAAGACAATATCCCGGTGTGGATTTCTTTCTTCTCTCATCTTTATTCTACATTTTTTAGCAATTGCAAATATCCACTACTACAGCAACTTCCAATCAATAATAACTACTCAAAATGGTCAAAGTTTTACTCGCTCTTACTTCTTATAACGAAACTTTTTACAGTGACGGTAAAAAGACTGGTGTTTTCGTTGTTGAAGCTTTACATCCTTTTGAAGTATTCAGAAAAAAGGGGTATGAAATCCAACTTGCTTCTGAAACAGGTACTTTTGGATGGGATGATCATAGTGTCGTCCCAGATTTTTTGAATGGTGAAGATAAAGAAATTTTCGATAATGTCAATTCTGAATTCAATGTTGCTTTGAAAAATTTGAAAAAAGCTTCTGATCTTGATCCAAATGATTATGATATCTTTTTCGGTAGTGCTGGTCATGGTACTTTATTTGATTATCCAAACGCTAAAGATTTACAAAAAATTGCTACTACTGTTTATGATAAAGGTGGTGTTGTTTCTGCTGTTTGTCATGGTCCTGCCATTTTTGAAAATTTGAACGATCCAAAAACTGGTGAACCATTAATTAAAGGTAAAAAAATTACTGGGTTTACTGATATTGGTGAAGATATTTTGGGTGTCACTGATATCATGAAGAAAGGTAATTTGTTGACCATTAAACAAGTTGCTGAAAAGGAAGGTGCTACTTATATTGAACCAGAAGGTCCATGGGATAATTTCACCGTCACTGATGGTAGAATTGTTACTGGTGTCAACCCACAATCTGCTGTCAAAACTGCAGAAGATGTAATTGCTGCTTTTGAATGTAATTAACTAAGTAAATAACTAAATAAATAGGGCATACAAAAGGTGTGGATTTAGTTAGATTTAGTAAAGAAATATAAATAATATATCACAGTGTTTGATTCTTGGTGTAGTAGTAGGTTAGCCAGACTGGGATAAGTTGTTACTTGTTAACGTGTAGGCATTGATTATGTGTGTGTGCGTTTTAGATAAATCAAATTATATCCTAAATTGGAAATAAAGGGCGAGCAAAGAGAAGACACATATTATATTTTGTTGGTTTTTTCCTTTGATTGTAGAGTTACGATCCACAACAATAGACAAAACCAAAAAATACAATAGTGGAAGGGATGATGATGATGTGGTTATTAAATGGGGATATGATTACGTTTCTGTATGTCTTTACGAGTGTTTCTAAACAGATCTAGAAAGATCTACTAAACAAGAAAGCTTAATTAATTTTGTTGGGTATTTTTTTATTTTAGGGTTTGAATTAGCATGGGGAGGAAAATTGTTTGGTCTCCCTTGTGGGTGGTGGGAGGATAACAGCTGCCAGGCGTTAGTCGTTGGTGGTGGTGGTGTGGTGGTGGTAGTGTAGAACGATCGGCACCAACAAAAATATATTTGGGTGGGAAAGAGAAAAAAGAATTTGAAAAGATTCTACTTTTAGTTAATCTCTTCTTTAAACTAATTCAATATAATAAACTCAAAATATAACACCATTGGAAAAAAAGAAAGAAAAGGAAAAATAAATTTTTGAAATAATAAAAATACATACCACCCACTCAACACACACATCACACACATATGAACTAAAGTAGTTTTCAACAACTTCCCACTTTTCCTTCATATATATATATAATTTTTTAGAATAAACACAACTTCAAAAGAAACATAAATTAAAAGATATTTGACATTTTATCCCCCCACTCATATTCATACTTCATACTCGTACTAATAAAATTTCAACAATTATGTCAGCCGTTTCATCATTCTTTACTAAACTCAAGTTTTATCTCAAATCAGGACTTTATGGAACCCTTGTTGCTGGATGTGCCATATATGGTGTATTAGCATCGATTATATTAAGAATTGTTAATAAAGCTGAATATGCTCAATATGCAGTTGCTAAAGCTTGTTATTATGTTGTTAGTTTATTTTTGGGATTAAAAATTAATATTAAAAATGAAAAATATTTACAAAATCTTCCTGCTATAGTTGTTGCTAATCATCAATCAGCATTAGATATTTATGTTTTAGGGAAAGTTTTTCAACCTGGTTATACTGTTACTAGTAAAAAATCTTTAAAATATGTTCCATTTTTAGGTTGGTTTATGGCATTATCAGGAACATTTTTTTTGGATAGATCTAAAAGTGCTTCTGCTAAAAAAGTTTTAGATGGAGCTTTAACTGGATTGAAAAATCAAGGGAAAGCATTATTTATTTTCCCTGAAGGTACTAGATCAGCTACTGAGGATTTAACCATGTTACCATTTAAAAAGGGGGCTTTCCATTTGGCTAGACAAGCAGGAATTCCAATTATCCCCGTGGTGGTTTCGAATACTTCAACAATTTTCAATTCTAAACGGAAAATATTTAATACTGGAGAAATCAATATTGAAGTTTTACCACCAGTTTCAACTTCTGATTGGGAAACTCATGAAGATGTCACTAATGCTTGTAATAATATTAGAGATGATATGATTAAAACTTTGAAAAAATTGGGTAATTCTAAAATACCGGGATCTAAACCAAGAGAAGATTTTTATCCTTCTGAATCGGAAGATACTTCAGAAACCGATGTGGAAATAATTAATGAACAAACTCCATTAAAAGCTACTGCTGTTTCTGATTAAACAAACAAAGAAACATTTCAACATTTTATTTGCTTAATGCTATATATATATATAAACACTTGTTTGGTATTCTTATTACTGGCCATTATCTTTTTTTTTGTTTTTGTTTTCAACAAATTATATACTTGTAGAATTATATATTATATTAACTTATATTTTGCCTTAATAATATACACCTATTGCATGCTTTAATGAGATAGTAGTTCAAACTTTATTCTAATATGATTGCTTTCTTCTTTTTTACTTTTTTTGGTTTCAATGGTTCAACACCATTGGATTCTGTTGTCGTTGATTTACCTTCTTCTGAGGTCTTTTTCAGTTTTTTCAGTTTTTTCTTTGACTTTGCTTCCTTATCCTTAATCTTTGGCTCAACAGTAGTTTTCTTTAATTTTTCACGAAGGGCTTCTAAATCAATTTCATATTCTTTATCGTTATGCAATTGTGTTTCAGAATCATTTGATACCAAATCAAAATTATCTAAATTTGATGAATCAATTTTAAATGTATTCTTTTTAGTAGGTTTTTTCTTTTCTTTATGAGTTTGAATTTGAGTTGATTCAATTGGTGTAGTAATATTTGATTCTCCAACAATAGTTTCTTCATCCAAAATAAGAACTTTTTCCTTTTTCAATTTATTTGTTTTTTTCTTCTTTGTTTGTTTCTTCTTTTTGTTCATATCGGTATCGGTCTCTGATACAATAGTGTTGGTAATTGATGCATTTTCACTTTCAACATCTGGTGAAATACTTTCTGATTTTATTTTTTTACTCTTGGATTTCTTTTTAGTCTTAACCACAGCATCATCATCAAGATAATATGGATCATCTTTTAATCTTTCTAATCTTTCCTTTTTCTTTTCTTGTGGTTCATCACTTGATAAATGAATTAATGGTTCCATATCTTCAACTTCAGATAAATATAATTCATAGCTATCAGAACTATCATCGTCAAATTGTTCTAATTTGAAATCTGGTGAATGAATTTGAGTATTCAAATCTAAATCTTCAGGAACACCTACATTACGTTGAGCATTCTTGGCAACGGGGTTAAGAGTATAGGCTGTGAAAAATGAGGGTAAAACATGGGTAAGTAACATTGGCAATTGCTTCATTCCATTATCATCTTCTTGTTGGTTTTCTTGCTCTTGTGTTTCTTCTTCTGCTTCATTGCCACCAGTAAGGTTTTTTGATTCCAGTTCCTCGTTTTCAGCAAATGGATTATATTCTTCTTCCTGTATTGGTAGGGTCGACTTTGAAGGTTTTGAATTGCCCTCTTCATCAGAAGAAACTAAATTCTCATACCCATCATCTTCACTTTCACTATCATCTTCACTGTAGTCATTCTCCTCCTCCTCCTCCTCTTCTTCTTCGTCGTCGTCTTCAGATTCAGATTCAGATTCGGATTCGGAATCACCCCCTTTAGCTATAGGCAAATCCTTATACATTTTCAAATCAGATTCTTCAAGCTTTTTAATATCAGTAAAATCATTATCAGTCATTGCTTCTAATATCAATTTCAAAAATTCCAACCAAGATAATGCTCGTTCTTGAACTTCATAATTTGGATGATTTTCCCAATTGCTCAAGAATCCTATTAATCGATACAAGTGATAGCATAATTCGTGATATTTTTCTAAAGGAAGTTGACCATTGGTAGTTGCAAAATTATTAATGTAATCAGTAGCAATTCCATTATATAATTTGACTAATGCTTGTATTAATACTGCTACCACAGATGTAAAATGTAAATTGATGAGTTTTGCTGATACTGGAAAATGAATATTAGAAGTTAAACCCAATTTCTTATCTATTTGATAATTAATTAATGTGTTAAAAACTTTGATTTTCTTATCTATATCTAAAACCATAACTTGTGCATCTTCTCCATCACTGTCACTGTCGCTGTCATCATCACCGTCATCATTTTGGGTTACTTTCAACTCGCTAATATATTCACCCAAAATCCAATATAAATCTTTTAATATTAATGCAGAAGAATCCAATAATCTCACATCTTGAACTAATTCTAAAACGACATTTTGTAACAAGTATGATCTCACTGATGGAACTTTGGTTGCCAAATTTTTGAATTCTTTACCAACTTCAGTTGAAATTTCATTAGCAATATGAGATGCTATTAAACCCGAATTGGTGGCTCCTTCCACTGGCAATAGAGTTAAATTAATAACATCTTTTAAAACAGCAACATACCATCTAAAATTAGGGATGTTGACATAATTATTTTGTGATGCAATTTGAAGAATTTTCAATGTGACCTCTAACTTTAACATATCATCAATCATATTGTTATCTGGTACTAATTGCATTAACATAATTTTAACGACTTCAGTTATATTATCTTCATTAACAAGATAATTAGACACTTCTAATGCCTTACGTTTAATAATCAAATCACGATCATTTAAACATTCTAAAACAATTTCGGATATACCTTCCACATCATTTATCAAAATCGGGAAAATTTTCAAAGTATTGATTAATGCTATTAATCCAACAAATTTCAAATTGGAATCATTTGTCAAAAAGAAAAGTTTCAATTGATTAATACAAAGTTTTGCTGTTTCTTTATCTTTAGATGAATCTGCAGAAAGCATTTGTCCACTGACAATACAATTGATACATTCATATATCAATGATGATGCTTGAGTTCGTAACATTAAATCTATAATTGTCGGGAGTATTTTCTTTTTCATTCTTGGTTCGACTTTAGATAAACTTTGAAACAATTTTAAAATTCTAATGATTAACCAATTATTTTTCGTATCTTCTAGAATGGCAAAGAATTTAGGTAAATAATTGATGAAAATATTTGGGTTTTTCTTAGAGATTTCACAAATAACATTAACGGTAGCACTAACCACGGCAATTTCTGAATCATCTAATTTTTCAATGACTCTATTAAAATTTAATCTTAAACTTTCAGGATACTGTAAAAATATTTTATACATTGCCAATATAGCTTTTTTCCTAATATATGGTTTGGAATGATTTAATTTCATCAATACATCATCATTAATATCTTTAGCCAAACTTGGTGTAACAATTGTGGCAATCCCACTCAAAGCTAATCCAATATCAACATGATTATGAGAATTAAGATCTTTTTTGAATTGATTAGTGGCTAAAATAAGTAAATCTTGTTCATTTTTAAATGATTGAATGGCAGCTAAATATCCAATTCTTTTCTGTTGAAATTTACTCGATGACATAACTTCAAGAATTTGAAAATTACACCAAGACATATCAAATCCATACATTTCCAAATATGCTAATTTAAGAATCGCCATGGCTTTAGTTTCTAGATCTGTTGTTGTCAATTCATTTCGACATTCTTGAATCGCCACATCAAGAAAATTACCTAAACTTTCTGGTGATTCCTTAGTATGTGCTCTTATTCCTTTGATTAAATCATTAAGTGATTTTTCAAACAGAATACCAAATGGTTTAAGTCGAGCCAAAACCTCTGAGTTCTGTAATTGGAAAGATGACATTAATAGGGTTGAATATTAAAGAAAGTCACGTCACGTCACGTCAATCAATGAATGAATCAATGAATCAATCAATGTGTCATAGAAATATAATGACAACCAAAAGAAAAAAAAAATCTATCTTGTGTTGTTGAAATCAAAAAAGTTGTGTGTGTGTTTGTCTCTCTTTTTGTCGTAAGAGTTTCTATTTTTTGGCTAGTTGTCTATAATACTACATACACATACACATACACCATACACACATAACAGTTTTGATTCAAATGCAAGTAATACTTTAAATACAGAAATGCAAGATTTAGATACACCAAAAGAGGTTCCCCAGGCAATACGGCAAGCTAATACTGATGAAGAAGCTAACATTGAAAATGGTAATGAACTGCAACAACAACAACAACGAGAACAACAACAACAGGAACCTGAAAATCACACAAACGAAATAATAACAAATTCTAATAACTCAACTGATCTGACATTTTCAGACACCGAAGATGACTATATGTTAAGTGATGATGAAGAATTGAATAGAATTCTAAGTCGTGAGACAAGTAATCATCATCATCATGGTCTACCGAGTTCTGGTAGTATGGTAGATCATGCCCAATTTTTCGCCGAAGCATTATCTCATGCATTAGATTCAATTGATATTGATCGATCTTTAGTTTTACAAGCACAAATCAGTGGCAAATTAAATAATGAAAATCAAAAAATAATTGAGAAAAAGGAAATTTTAATTGAAAAATTGAAAAATATTCAATTAATGTATGGGAAAAATTTCGGATTATTGGCAGATGGTAAAGAAAGTAGAGTTGACAAAATGAAAAAGGATATATCATTTATTGAAAATAGAATAACTAAATTAATGCATGGTGGATCAGAAACTAAATCGTCAATTCCATTTTTCAAAAATAAATCTAATATGGGAGTTGAACAAAAATATCCAATTGAGTTTAATCAAGCTAAAGATAAAGTCATAGAACGACAAATAGATGATGATGATGATAACGAGGAGATAGATTTTTAATGTTTTGGAGTATATATTATTCCCAATCCTCTAAGCCATTGGTTTAGATAAAAATACATTCCAACAATTTCAAAATCATCATTTGGCGCATCGAGTGTAGATAAATGTCCTCCATCAGCATTACCAAGCATTGGTGAGATTCTTCCTTGATTAGTTCCGAATTGTACTGCATCCATCCAAGCACCATCACGGAAATTGAAAAATGTTATATATTCATTTGGATTGAAAATGAATTCCGAGTAATTCCCAGTTTCTTTCCCAACTAAAGCAGTACGTTTCTCTCCACCTGAACCATTTGTTAATTGTTGTGGTGATTGTTTATGATGGCTTTGATTTGAAATATTAAGTTTACTACGAAACATCTTTGACAAATAATCTCTTTTCGGGATTTTGGGAGCACCGCCGCCGCCATTACTGGATCTTGCTGCTGTTCCTGTTCCTGACTTGTAATAAAATTTTATACCATCTAAAGCACTTCCATGATAAACCCGGACTTTATAAATTGTCTTTATATCAAAACCAACAAATTCCATTTTAAGATCATCAGTACGTCCCAAAGTGGCTGATTTAAATCCTTGTAAATGTCCTCTATTCAATCCAAAATCACTTTGAATGACTTGTTTCAGTTGTTTGGAACAATGGTCTTTGAAATTGTCAATATTCAAGTCACCTCCAAGTGATAATATACGTAATTTAAATCCATCTTTGGCATCATTTTTCCGAGATCGTAATGCATTATATAAATTATTAAATTCCAAATCCAGTGCATGTTGTAATCCAGGACCTCTATATTCTTTAGGTAAAAATTCAATGTGATATCTTGCAAGATCATCAGTAATTACTTCTATCAAGAAAATCCCGGCTGAAGATTTCACAAGTGATTCATTCAGAGGCATTGCATACAGACTAGGTGCCGAATTATCTTGGTAACTATTATCAGGATTCCATGTCGTACTATAAGTTTTCCCAAATCTATCAATCGGTAACGAAAACGAATCATGATACAAGAATCTAACTAAATCTAGTCTATTCCAATGACAAACTTTGGGCCAAGTTCCATTATTGGCAATTATTTGTCCTCGTGATTTCGTTCTTAAACATTCATTTTCTCTAGTCATGAATGATCTATTCAACATCACATAATCACGTAACATAACTCCATCAACTTGATGAGGACACCCTAATGAATGGCCAATTTCGTGTAAAAAGGCACCAAGACAAATATTTAAACATTCCCAACTAGTTCCACATTCATTACAATCATTGGCAACTTCTGTTGTTGTCAAATGGGTAGCATCTAAAAATGATGGTGTTACCAAGGGGAAATTTTGAGGATATGAATGTAATCCATGAGATCCAAATATCGCCATTTTCACTTCATTTGTACCACCACCTAAAGCAGCATGAGTCAAAATTAAATTATTTTGCCATGTTGAATCCAAATACATACATGCACATTGAACGGCAGTACCATTTCGTTGATTGTAAATTTCTGGACAATTTTTCACTAAATCTATAGCATGATCAAATAGCCCCCCTGAATCTTTAGCATTTGGGTTTTGTTGTGCTAATTCTGGACTTCTCAATTCTGCTACAGTTTTCGGAGACGTAAGAACATGAATCTTAATTTCTTGATGTGGAGTAGGAGAATTGACTTTATAACCAAATATCGTTTGATCATGAATTGTTTCTTCAACAAATTGGAAACATCGATTACTAAATCCTGCTGATCTCATTTCATCTTGTGTGTAAGCTTGCATTAATCGACCAGCAACTTTTAATTTTTTAATTGCGTTTTCTAAATTAGGTACTTCACCTCGTTGTAGTCTATATTTAGGCATATCATAAGTATTATTGGAATCCCTGCCTCGAATTAAACATAAATGGATAGGTTTATTTTGGGGTAATGGATTGAAAGATAATGTTAAAGACCCTGAATCAACGATGTTGGGACCACGGCCATTACCATATTCGACAAATCCAAAATCGTTTATATATCCATTATCCAGTATATCAACTTGGAAAATATTTCTTTCCCCTGGTGAAACATGAATTATTGCTTTGAAATGACCATTATTGACTTCGAAATATTGGGGAGGAAATACTTTATTCTGATTGTTCGTAAATGAAACTACTCCACGATATAATCTTGTTGATGTAGAGCCACTAACAATGACTGTGGGTGAGGAAACAATTTCATTATTTTGATAATTAAATGATACTGTCATGGTTTGAGATTGTCTGTATTAAAGAAAGAATGAATGAATGAAAAAATGAATGAATGAACGAAAATTTCAACAAAATTAATTAATGGCTGTGTTAGAATATATATATCTATATCTATATGGAGTACAAAATCTGACGTAATATGTTTCTTGCTTTTTTCATAACCTTTTGCCGAGAATACTTTTTATTTTTCTATAGCACGGAAATCTACCCTGAAAACCCGCTCAAAATTGTATAAAGTTATAACCAACCAACATTGCCTTGACGATTTCATTTCATTTTTTTCTTACATTGGTGGTGATCACGTTGTTGTTGAAGCAAACAATCGGGAATGAAATAGTCTCATTTGAAACATAAAAAAAAATATGAGCAATTGTAAATCAATTGTAAATCTTGCCGCAAAACGATGACAGAAGTAACAAATTTTAGTACAATGCAATTAGCCGTTATGAGTGTAATTTAACATCACAAAAAATATCCCGTGACAGTTCATTTATTCATTTATTATGGGATTTTGTGTTCATTTACAACCTATTCAAAATATTGATTTAGGTTTATTGTTGAGTTGTGTAGGACCAAGTTCTTCATCAAATGCATGTTTTTTAAATGGTGGCTCTTTAGATTCATCTTCGGAACTATTACTGTAATCGGTTTCAGCATAATTGGCTCTATCTCTATCTCTTTCTGGTTCTGGTTCTTGTCCATATGTAACTCCATCGTCAAAATCATCATTTATTGTTCCTTGAGATACTTGATTTTTATTGATAAGCCTATGTTTTCCTCTTTTCTTTGTAATAGAAGGTTTACCAAATACAGTATTAGTGGTGAGTCTAGTCAATGATGGGGTTGTTGTTTTTGTTTTTGTTGTGCTTGTGCTTGCTGTAGTTGTTGCTGTTTCGTTACTTTGAATTTTTTGGGGTATTGGGGCTTCTATTGTTAAACCTTTTCTAATCAACTCTGCGTCAATTTCTTTTGAATGTAACTCAGATTTATCCTCAGAAGTGATTTGAATGAATTGAACTTCTGTATGTTGGTAATTTTGTAAATCAAATAATATAGGATCTCCAGGGTTTCTGAAAAATATGTGGAAATAATCATTATTGGCAGTAGTTACATAATTTTCATCTAATCGTTCAGAGGATGATGATGGAGTTGTGAAAAAATTGGCTAAATTCAAAAAATTTTTGAAATCACGCATGCCAAAATTAATTTGTTTTCGTATAGGTTCTTGATCTGAATTCGACAGTAGTAAATTGGAATCAGTTAATTCATCTAGACTGATAGTTACTGTTACTGCCATGGGTTGTTTCAAATAATCTCTATCTTTGATTATTTGTTTAGTATAACCACAAAACAGTATTCTTTCACTCTTGATATCTATTTTGAAATCTTCAGCAGATGCAGGGACCATTTCAAGAAACTGTTTGGGTATCAATTGATCTATCATTATGTGGTTGATTCGAGTTTTATCATGTAAATCATCTTCTTCTTCTCGTTGTTTATATAAGGTGTCCTTATAAATAGAAGCAATATATAGATTCTGTTTAGTTGCTGGAGTATAACTAGCTTGGAACTTTTTAACAACCAACTTTTTCGTATGGATTTCAATAAATAATTTATACCTCAGGTTTATTGGAGCATTACGAGACCAATTTATCCTAAAACTTAAATGTTTCATACCACTTGAATCTAGACTTTTGAATAGAGTTGCCATATGTCGTGAATTAATAAGAAAAGAATAACTCGGTTTCTCGTTCTGTTGTTTCCCATCATCATATCCTTCTGGTAATATATTATTAAAATCAACGGAAAGTTTGTTGAAAAAGGTTTTCTTGAAATATATTTGCGCGTAGGAGGTTTTACTGGTATTGGTTGCAGACAAGGATATAGAATCTTTATTTATAGTGAACGTTATTGCTTCTGCTATATTTGATAGGGATGCTATGGATTTAGACCACATAAGTTTATGCTTATTGAGTCCAATTTCTGCTTCAAATACCATTTCGGACAACGCCGTTAATTTATGTTTTTAAAAAAAAAACCGAAAGGAAACTTTTTGATTCAAAATGATTTTTCTTTTTTCTTTCTCTCCAACAAAAGATAACACATTATTTATTCAACGCGTTTTAGGCAAGTTGTTTTTTTTTCGATTTTTCAAGTAAGCTTCAACCTCCCACCAGTATTTTAATAAGGCCAATGACAGTCAAAATATTAGTTATTAATCCAAATAGTTCGGAAAAAGTGACTAAGAATCTTGAAAAAACAATTACTCAACCGGAAAATGTTCAATTGTTTTTTTATACCGGTCCATCAGATTCACCAAAAGAAATCACCCCTACCACTTCATTACAATCAGAAAAGGCTGTACTTGAAGATTTTAAAGTAAATATTGAAGATAGACTCAATTATGATGGATATTTAGTTTGTTGTTATTCCGATCATCCTTTAGTGTATTCACTTGGTAAACTCACCAAGAAACCAGTTATGGGTATTATGCAAGCAACACTATTATTTGCATTACTGCAACCAACAACAAAAACAACAAGACTGTTTATTTTAACTAGTACTAGTGAATGGGAACTGGTGTTGGATCAAAGTATTATTGATTTTGTTGGGGCAGACAATTTTCCTGTTAAAAAATTTGAGAAAACTAGAGGTTTAAATGTGAATGTTACAAATCTTGCTGATGAAGAACAATTTAGTAAAATTTATAATGTGACAAAATCTATTTTCAATGAATATAAAGATGTGGGATGTGTGTTGTTAGGATGTGCTGGTATGGCGGGGTTAGACACAAAATTAGGAGAAAAATTCCCTAATGTTCGATTTATTGATAGTGTAAAGATAGGTATTGAACAATTGGTCACATTAATTAGATTTGATAGACAAGTGTAAATTATATATACTATAGACAGAGTGTGTGAGTTGAATCTAGATTTGGTCTTTTCTTTTCTTTGTCTTCGTGGAGTTGAGAAGAGAAGAGATATCGAGAGCAATAAATAAATAAATAAATAAAGTAAACCACACACACAAAAAGGATAATCTGGAGTTACCAGAAGAAAAAAAAATAATGTGATACGTAATTAGAGAGAAAGAAAGAAAGAAAGAAGAAGAAAAAAAAAGAAGGGGGATAAAGTTCTCAGTATTTTTTATCTTGGAATCCAATTCTTAATTCAATTCAATTACAATAAAATCCTGTCAAGAAACTATTAATAAGAAAATATAATTTAACACTCATGTCATTTCTTTTTAGAAGATCTACAGAACAACCTCGAGTGAATGAGGAGGAGACCAATAAAGAGATAAAGGATGAACCACAACACCAACAACAAGAAAAAGAAGACGATAATTCTAAGCAAGAAGAATTATTGTCCGATTCTGTAAACGAGAAACCAAAAGAGCAACCTAAACCAGTGAAAAGAAGAGGGACATTTTTTGGTAATTTACTTGGAAATGGTTCAAAGAATAGTTCTTCTGCATCATTAAACTCGTCACATTCTAGTGTTTCTAGTCTGAGTAAATTCCCTCCATTGGGACCATTGACACTTACTGGGTACAAAGAATCAACTCATCATCGATTACTAGATCTGGAATTGGCAAATAATATAAGGAATCTAATCCCGGCTCGATTTCAATTATTTGATAATTGGGAGTTGGTATATTCATTAGAACAACATGGAATATCATTGAACACTTTATATCGGAACTCCAATCCAGAACATCAACTAAGACTACTAAAAAAACAGAAAGCAGCAGAAAAGGGGTTTGCCGATTCTATAGTAAAGAATATGGTGGTTGGTGATACATCTAGACCCAGATATTCATTCGAACCCAAAAGATCACAATCGTACGTTTTAGTGATTAAAGACAATCATAATAACAAATTTGGTGCTTATTTAAGTGAGAATTTGAAACCAATGGAACATAGAAGATATTATGGTAATGGTGAATGTTTTCTTTGGAAATGTGAAAAATATGATCCATCTAAATTGGATCATGCCGTTGATAAACGGGCAACTCAAGAAATCCGATTTAAAGCATTTATGTATACCGGGATCAATGATAATATTATTTATTCCAATCACGATTTCATTGCCATTGGTTCATCTAATGGTCAAAACGGATTATTTATTGACAAGTCATTATTATCTGGTGTTAGTTATAGTTGTGATACTTTTGGAAATGAAATATTGAATTCATCACCACAAAATGCAAAATTTGGTTCATTCAAAATAAAGGGACTAGAAGTTTGGAGAATAGGTACCTTAGAGTAAAAACAGTCTATGTACAAAGAAATAATTTCTAATCAAATAAAATAAAAATCATGCTAAAGTCATATTTTATTTTTATTAGAGTCTATTCGTTTAACGTACTGTTGAAATGAGTTGTAAGATGAATACTCTGGTTGTTTTTGACAAATTGGCTAACATATTTTTCATAAACATGAAAATGAGCCAATATCAATTATATTTCTTCAATTTGTTTTAACTTTATTTCTGTTTTTAATAGATCAAGGTCCAAGAGATGTACACACAACATTAACCAAATGTTAATTCTCATCAATATTCAATATAATACAAAATACGTATATTGGGAAACTGACTTTTAGTAAAGTGATATTGGTTATATTATACAAAGTTATAAAAACTGATTTGAAAAGCAATTTGACTTGGGAATGGGAAGTGTGGGGTAGGTAGGTAGGCAAAATTAAATATGAACTGTAAACTATGATTATAAAACTAAAATCAAGTGAATAATATGAATTTAAAGCCAATCAAAAAGAATGCTTTCCCCAAATTTCTTCTTCTTCTTCTTGGAGGTTCTTTTTATTTTTTTCATTTAAAAGATCAATCTTATTAATTCTAAAATTGCTCCACCACATACTAAGAATAATAATACAAATAACCAAGATTTGGATACAGGATATTCAGTTTTGGTATTTTCCTTTTTTGGTTTCCCCCATTGATTAGTATTCTTTTTTTCAAATCTAGCATTAGCTGCTCTTTGTTTAGGTGTTTGTAAAGCCATTTTCTATTTATGTATATGTTTTTATTTATATCAATAATAGAATCTAATGAAGAAAGATTAAAAAGGTTGAATAGTAAGATTATTAAAAAAAAAAAAAAAGGAGTTGTTGTTGTTGTTGTAAAATCAAAAATAGTTATTGAATAATATATAAATTTTTTTTTTATTTTTTGAGATTTATTATTATTA
>OKKB01000311.1_pt1 | contig 15684 bp, 11 predicted proteins | sample 1613931 | NCBI WGS metagenome assembly OKKB01 (sample SAMN04436893, study PRJEB24849) | human gut metagenome | biome: human gut; feature: NICU; material: stool | host: Homo sapiens | place: USA: Saint Louis, MO | collected 2012-02-08
ATTATCAATTCAAATATGTCATCCATTGAAGTAGTTTTAATTGTAATGAGATAGATAATTGTTTTGATTTGAATTTCCGATTACCTTTAAAATAAACTCGACTAACACCAATTATACTTATTATTTTGAAAAATACATCAATTGATAAATCATGATTAGGTATTAAACATTCATCAAGTAATTTATTTTTATCAGTTATCTTTAAAGTGTCGTTGAAAATTTTATCAAGAATAATCATAATTAATGGTTCGGATATTCCATTTTTGGTTAAATTTGCAAGTTGATTCAATGTTGTTTCATTATCAGCACTATCATCATCTGTTTTGTTTTTGTTTTGGTTTTGGTTCAATCTACCTAATAAATTTATTATTTCTTCATTAGATGACATATTTGAATTGATAATGAATTGGGAGGGGGAGGGGGGGGGAAGGTTTGTTTATATTTGGTAGTGTTGTTTATATTTTGTTTGTGTGTTTTGTTGCACACACGCACACACACTAAATAAAAAATTTGACATCACCAAATTCAACGAGAAAAACTTTCCAATGGTATTCTCTTTTTTTTGCAATTTTCATTTTCTTGTATATCCACCCATTCATTTAACAATTACATTAAACACATTTGGAAATTATGGCATCTAAATATCAATTACTGGATGATTTTTATTTAAAATTATCAAACAAATATGATTCTGCTATTAAAGGTGAGCATATTTTATTCAATGGTGATTCAGCAATCAATGAAATTGAAAAAATTGCCATCACTGATGAAAATGATAACCAATCTAATACTACTGCCACTACCACTACCACTACCACTACAATTGATGTTCAATTGACATTATTAAAATCATTAATGCATCGTCCTGAAATTGGCACTAAACCCAAAATTGAATCAAGTCAAAATCTGAATCCATTTCTTAAACCAGAACCAGAATTAACTATTGTTGATAATTATAATGATGATGAATTTAAAATTGTTTTTAATAAATTCCCTGTAGTTCCTCGACATTTCATGTTAATTACTAAAGAATTTAAATCACAAAATACTCCATTATCACCATCGGAATTAATGGCTACTTATAAAATTTTACAAGCATTGAAAAATCAAAATCAAAATCAAAATCAAAATCAAAACCTGGATCAAAACACCGAAAATTGGTTTGCATTTTATAATTGTGGACCAGAAAGTGGAGCATCTCAACCTCATAAACACATTCAATTCATGACATTACCATCACGTGAACAATTCAAACCATATGCTGAAACTCTTTTCCAAAACAAAGAGGACGATGAACAACAACAAGAACCACAAAAGATTGAACCAAAACAAAATAAAGATTTACCATTTGCTCATTTTTTCATCCCTATAGTTGCTGATGATGTGGTTGATGAAGAGGAATTGCCTAATTTATTTAGTTCAATTTTACAAAAAACATTAACTGAATTAAGAGAAACTGAACAAACCCATATATCATATAATTTTATTATGACATTGAATTATATGTTAATGATTCCTAGATCTAAAGGGAAATATGGTGGTGATGAAAATAAAGATGAAAATGAAGATAAAGATAAATTAGGGATTAATTCATGTGGATTCCAAGGATTGATTTTATGTAAAAATCAAGAATTATTTGATTTAGTTAAATCAGTTGGGCCATTACAAATATTAAAAGATGTTGGTTTACCTAATAGTAGTCATAAAACTACTACTGAATATGATTATTAAGAAAAGAAAGTAGTTTTTTAGAGTAGAGTAGAGTAGAATTAAAAAACTAGACCAATGCGCATAGAGTATACAGTATACTTCCTAAATAGGAAGTCTACACTCTGTAGCCAATAGAAATAAACAGAAAAAATAATTGTCACACACCAAAAAGTTTTTTTTTTTACTTCCTTTTCTCTCACAATACAAATTTTCAATTAATCAACACATCCTTTGAAGAAGTCTCTTTAGCAAACAACAAACAACAAACATATCAAGTATGGTTCAATCTATGACATCTGTCGTTAAGGCAGCTAATTTCATTTTAGCAAGACCAACATTATCAAAAATCATTACACCACTTGCTCAAAAATTCACTGCTTATGCAGGGTATAGAGAAATGGGATTAAAATTCAATGATTTACTTCTTGAAGAAACCCCAATTATGCAAACTGCTATTAAAAGATTACCTTCAGAATTAAATTATTCAAGAAATTTTAGAATTCTTACTGCTCATCAATTAGCTTTATCTCATCAATTATTACCAGCTGAAAAAGCTGTTAAACCTGAAGAAGATGATAATTATTTGATTCCTTATATTTTAGAAGCTGAAAAGGAAGCTTTTGAAAAAGCTGAATTAGATAATATTGAAGTTAAAGCGTAAGTAAGTAAGAGGAGGAGGAGGAGGAAGAAGATGAGAAGGTCAAACATTGAAATAGGAAACAAGAAAGCAGGAGACAAGTTTAAAGAATGAATAATAAATATTCTTATGAAAGTTATATTTATTTTTGTTAGTTTTCTTTTAAATATATTCATAATGTCAATATAAAACAATTTACAAAAAGAGATTGTCAAAAAGAAGAAACACATATTATAATCTAAGTCTATTAAATATCTCTATAAAAAAATAATGTTATACTTGAACAAAAGCACTATTCTTTTTGTTTATCTATATCTATATATCTATCTATCAAATATCTTTGTTTTTAATCTGATCGACTCATTCCTAATTTAAATTTTCTTAATTGTTCCAATACTAAAAACGTTACAATTGTATGAGGTCCCAATCTAATAAATGAAGGTAACCAACCTCTAAACATAAATCCAATACCTTCATGTTTCACAGCATTCTTTAATATCAGAATTGCATTCCCATTAACACCATCACCACCACTACCACCACCAGTACTTCCTTTACTATTCATGATTCTAGTTTTAACAACATCAGCAGGTGAACAAACTGTAGTAGCCACTAATCCAGCAATTAAAGAAGCACTAAAATGAGTTGATTTTTTCGAAGGATCCATATGAATATGATCAACTAATATTGATTTGGCAATATCATAAGTAACAACTTGTGAAGCTGTCATTAATACACCTCTAATTAAATTTGGCGTTAATCCTCTAAATAATGAATTTATACCTTCTTGTTGACAAATCTTATAAATTCCATCAAAGGCATTACGATAATTTCTTCGTTGATTAATTGGTAATGTTGAATCATTTTGCATTCGAATATTGACTACATCAGATGGATTTCCTACTAATCCACCTAATGCTCCAGCAATCATTGACATAGGTAACAATACTGCCGTTGAAGGTTTTTTTTGTTCTGTGCCTCCAGTTGTTGCTATTGATTCCATGTATTGTTCTTTTAAAAATTCATATATCCCAAATCTAGTCGTTGAATAAGTTGCTTGACGTAATAATGAAGCGGTTAATCCTGAATATATTTTGAAAACCCCTTCTTTAGTAATGATTTGATAAATCATCGATAATAATGATTGGCCAGGTTTAGTAGCGGTTTGTAATCGAACTTTGGCTAAATCTAATGGATGAGTCACTAAACATGCTGCCATACTTGCTGCTCCTCCATACCAAAATCTGGATTTCAATAAGGTTAGTAAAAAAAAAACTGATGATTTATAAAAAAAGGGGGTTCTTCTCTTTTTATGATCTGAAAAAAAAAGAAGAAATGAGTATCCGGTGATTTACATACGGATATTGTATTTTAGTTTGAGGTTTTGACATGGTTTTGTTTTGCAATTGATAGCTTTTAGTTTATTTTAAATGAGTATCTTTAAGAAATGTAATGGTTGTGGTCTATTAATAGACTCTTTAAATGTAATCTTCAAATGAGAGAGAGAGAAAGAGGGAGGGGAGAGATTATACATCGCAAAGATTTCATCATTATAAATTTTTTTTTTTTTTCAAAGCAAAAATAATTATAGTGAGTGGAGTGAGAGTGAGAGTGAGTAAGCCTTAATTGTGTTTGATGTTCCTCCGGCCTGTTACGGCGCGATTTATCCTTCATACACACACATTACTATGCGGCCGAAACAACAACAAAAGAGGGCCTTTCCTCTTTTCTCCGATCTTCTCCGGTTGACCAATACCTTATACTCCGGTGACTAACAAACAAACAACCAATATATATCCTCTGGGAATAGTAGATGAGTTTCTATCAATTAATAGTAAGTCAAGCTACACTTTTGACAGCTGAATAGCAAATTCAGGACAGTAAACTGCTTTACTTTGGTTTATTAGAAGAGTCTATATCAAGGAAAAGGGAAAGGAGGGGGGGCTACTTTTTCAATCAGTTTTGGGAGTTATTTTGGGTGCAAATTTTTTACTTCAATTTATTTCAACGTTTATATACAATATTTGTCAAAATATCATTATTTTCATTACTTATAAAAAACCTCCCCCATGTTAATCAAAAATACTCAACTATAGATACAATATTATAATGACTTGGAACCCATTTTTTTCTTCAACTTTTAGATCTTAAATTTAATTTTCTTTTGTTTCATCGTGGATCAATACTAACCCAATTATAATAATTTGTCTTCTTTTTGTTTTAACAACATAATCAATTGCCCAGAAATACTCCAAATGAGACATTGCAGCCAGTAACTCAATGATTCAAGTATATCACTTAATTGATTACCAACAACTTCAAAAATTCCAACGACAACGACAACATCATCAATAATTAGACTCAGTTATAACATTCCAGATTAGATTCCATTCTCATAAATATTGCCACAATGGTCAAAAACAAAACTCACACGAAAATTTAATAGATTAATATTATTACTATTACTATTACTACTACTATTACTATTAATAAACTAAAATACACATACAAAGATCAAGAATCAATAAAAAATTTTTTGTTTTTTTTTGTTTAAAAGTGGTGAATGATACCTCTCTCCCTAATTTTTTTATACTCTTGATTCTTCATTTTTTCTTCTTTCTTCTTCTCTTTTAAAATTTTGATAAATCATTTGTTTAGCTTTATCTACAGCATGAGATGATCCTGTAATAGTGAAAACTCGTTCATTTTCACCTTCGATTGCTTCACTAATAGCAATCATAGCACCACTAACTTTTCTAACTCCATCAATACGACTACCTCTTTTCCCTATTAATGCTCCAACTATATCATTAGGAAAAGATATAGTATCAGTGGTTTTATTACCGCCACTACCGTGTGTATTATTATTATTGTTGTTATTGTTATTGATGTTGGTGTTGTTGGTGTTGTTGTGGCTATGGCTATGGCTATGATTATTGTTGTAGGTGTTACCACGAGGAACATAATAAGTGGTACCAACAATTGAAGAAAAATCTTCAATAAGACATCTTGAAATTATTCTTAAACTATCATATAAATCATCAACAGTACCTTGTAATTCAACTAATCTTTCATTTGAACCTGGTAAAAATGATTTTGAAGCAATCATAGAAATATTAAAATTATTTTGTAATTGTTGTATTCTAGCACCTTTAGAACCAATTAAAGTCCCCATTTGAGAATTGGGGATTAATAATCTTAAAATTGTTGTTTCTTCAGTATTTGGAGTTGATGATAATTGTTTAAGGGGGAAATAATTATAACTTTCAATATTAGCATTAATTAAAGCTTGAGCAAAATAACTTAATGCTTTAGCACAATCATCTAATTTCCCCAGAACAGTTAAAATTCGTTCATGACTACCAGGAATTAATCGAGAAATCCCGGCTTTAGTATTGGTTTCATTTCTAATTGAATCAATAACTTGTCCATTAGTACCAATAAGACATCCTGCTTCTTTGGCGGAAACTAATACTCGATAATTGATCAAGGCATCAATATTGGATTTATCTTGTAATGAAGGTAAAGTTGAAGATTGATCAACAATAGATGTTGTTAATGTAGAAGACGATGGCTGTTGTTGTTGTTGTTGTTGAGATGTTTGTTGAGTTGATTGTTGTTGTTGTTGTTGTTGAGTTGGTTCAGGTTTAGATTCGTTTTCTGAAGTGAAATTGGTATCAAATAAAGATTCAGTCATGATATTGGAGTGAATAAAGGTGTCGTTTTTTATAAAAAAAAAAGGGGAGCAGGGGAGCAGGGGAGGCGGTGATGTGTATGTGTGTACGTGTAGATGTGAATGATTTAATTAAATGGATTGGAGTTGATTTAATTAAAATTTATAAAGATGAATTGATTGATTGATTGATGTTCAGGGGATAAGAAAGTTATATGTTGTGATTTTAAGGTGGATGTTAATCGATGAAATAGATTTTCTTATTTATAAGGAAAGGGTAAAGCAATATTTGGAAAAAAAAAAAGAGTAAAAAAATTTTTTCAATTAAAAGAATTCACGATGGGGGGGAGGGGGGAAAAAAAGGAGTGAAAGAGAAAGAGACAAAATGTGTGAGCAAAAAAAAAAGCCAATTATACCAATATACACTACCTTTTATATTTCTGTATGTTCAGTTTGTGTAAAATGGCAAAATCAACCAACAAATTGTTCTGCGCTTCTTGTTTGTTTGCGGGAGATTAATTTTTTGGTTGCAAGTAATCAATTAATTAATTAATTGGTTGCCATATTTTCACCAATCCACCAATTATTCCCCACCAACCAACCGTTTACACTAATTCAGCATAATATCAATTGAATCAATATACTACACATCTCACTACTGAACAAACCAGAGTTGAAACAGGCTTTTTCTTAGAGCTACAATACGTGAAACTAAAAATTAATAAAATCAAAAATCAATAAATTAAAACAACAACAACAACAAAAAAGACAAAGTAACTACTAATAATAATATACAGTGACTACTACTACTACTAATATTACTTGAAAATATAAAAAAAAAAAGAATGGGAAACACAAAATGCATGTGTGTGTTAGAATCTAAAATCTTCCAATATAATCTTTAGCACTAATTGTAGCAACACAACTACCTCTTCTAATAGGATGGAAATCATTCACTGGTGGTTGTGTTAATGATGGTGATGGAGATACCATTTGATTAAATTGTCTACCACCACCGCTATTGCTACTACTACTGGTACTACTTCTTGTTGGACTAGTATTAATAAATCCTTTTTCTTGTTCTTCTTCAACTTCTTCATGATTTATAATATCAGCAAATGAAAAAAAATCAATTGTATTGGGATCATTATCTTCTTTATCAACTTTACCTATACCTTTACTTTGAGAATAAGGGGTTTGACCAGCATAACTCATCAGTCTTTTCGCAAGTAATGGTGGTGGCAGTGGATTATAATTGGAAATGGCAGTAGCAGTAGCAGTGGCATTGTTGTGGTTGTGGTTGTTATTGTGGTTATGATTATGATTATTATTAAATCCAGTGCTTGACATTGATGAATGCATTTTTCTATTATGATCCAATGTTGATATTAAAGTTTGTGATATAATACTTCTAGCTCGTGGACGAATAAATGTAGTTGTTGTTGATGGAGGTTGTAGTATATCTTCCTTTTCTTGTTTTTGATCCCTTATTTGATCAGTATTTTCTTCTTGTTCATTTTCATTTTCAATTTGTTTATCTATTTCATTTTCATTTTCATTTTCATCACAATAACAATTCAATTTCACTTGATCTAATGGAATATTATTCGATAAGATTTCTGTTGCCGTGTCTAAAATCGGTGAAGTATAATTTTCTAAATTATAATGTGATGGAGTTTCAGGATTATTTATTAATGGATAATGATAATTATGTTTAGAACAAGTTCGTTCAAATATATCTGCTTCAGAAAAACTATGACCCGTTGATGAAGAAGCTGATACTGGATTAGAAGGAATATTAGCATTAGGAGGAGTAAATGTTAATTTACTCAATGATCTTTTAATGGATTTATGTAATTTGTCATTTTTAATGTGATGACCATTGTTGTTGTTGTTGGTATTATTGTTATGGTGATGACGTTGATGATTATAATTATGATTATGATTATGATTATGCAGTGCCAGTGACAGTGACTGTACTTGCAGTTGTGGTTGTGGTTGTGGTTGTGGTTGTGGTTGCAGTTGCAGTTGCAGTGACAGCAGATATGTAGTTGGTGATATTGGATCTTCTAATGATGAAGACAGATTACTATAGAAATTGAATTGAGCACTACTCGGCTGAGACATTTCGATTTTCTGAGATATATATATATATATAAAATAAAGCCCCTTTTGATTTAAATTTAATCAATGAACAACAAAAAATGGGTGAAGATAAGAATATGTTTCAAATTCAATAAGAAAGGAAAGGAATGGAAAATAGATAAATATTTGTTGTTGATAATTGGTTTTGTATTTATTTATCTTATTTATTGCTTTCGTCTTTTTTTTTTTTTGGGTGAAGGGGGTTAGAAAAAAGTTGATACGAGTAGGAGGGGGAGTAAATGAAATAGTCTCTCTCTTTCTCTTAGTAGTGAGATGTTTTTTTTTAGGAAATTCAATGACAAAATATAATTTAGTAAATCTTTCTGCTTTCTGTAATGAAATATAATTTGATAAAATTGATTGGTGGAGGAAAAAGAAGAAGAAATACTAGTATTTGTATATTATTATTTATCAATCAATATTTTTCAGCCTTCTTGGTGTAGAATGTTTTAAATTCTATTCTGATAGGAACTATTACTATAGGAGTAGCAGATAATCGTAGTGTAATCAGGTAGTAATAATAAGACGACGATACACCAAACTTTGACGAAATTGTATATTGTAAGCAGTTGTTAGTGGTTAGTTGTTAGTTGTTGGTTGTTGGTGATGGTTAGGATATATATATACACAAATAGAGAGAGACAATATTCGTTGAGAAAGATAACGAGAGTTTTTTTCTTTAGAAGTATAGAAAGAGACACAAAATTACTTAGTGAGTGAGTATTACCCCCATTTGGGTCACACACACACATATAGTAATACATCACACATATTGAGTGAGTGAGTGAGTTAGTGAGTGAGTGAGTGTGCCATACAAAATTTATTATGAAACGAAAAATTTGTGGATGACCAAAAAAAAAAAAAAAAAAAAAAAGAATATTTTTCAACTTCAACCTTCCACTTTTTCTTTTGTGTGAGTTTGCTTTCTTTCTTTCTTTCTTTCAAGTACTATACACTTGTTTGCTTTCTTTTACTATAACCATCCTATCATTACAAATTAAACCATTTCATATATATATATATATATATACAGAGTCATATCTTATTAACCTGAATCTTCTCTTGTTAAAGTAATGTTGAGATTCTTGAGAGTCGTCTATACATAACAATTTGAAAGAAGAAAGAAATGCTTGCAAAAATATATTGTATAACCACACATACACCCCCTTCCGTAAAGAAAAAAATTATGGTGTGAAACAAAAAAATGTCTCACTTTTCATAACGTAGAATTTCATCATCATCAACAGTTTTAGGGTTTTTGTGATAACTTGCAGTGGAGGTTTAGAAATGAATTTGTGTAGCAATTACCAGTGTAGTACAGTGTTGATCACTTTTAAGGTTAAAAATCATGAAATCACTTCTTAACATTGCTTGGGGACCACCTCCCCACCACCCCAACTTAACCAATTGATTTGATCTAAAAATCTAACTAAACTCTCTTATCTTAGAACAAACAATAGCTAAATAAATCACGCTACGACTTTAAAATTGTTTTAGATCTCTCTTAAAAATCTCTAATAAACAAAGAGAAAACCACCCCATTTTTTTTGATTCTTTTGCATTCCTAAATATGTGTTTGCTTCTAAAGTGGAGATCATTAACCGGATGGAGGAAAAAAAAAAACAGCCTACATATCCCATATCCATTATAGCAAACATCCACAAAAAAAAAAAAAAAGAAGAGAGTGCACCAACAAAGTCACGAATTTTCCATCAATAAAATTAATTACATGGAAGCAATTGACTCAAGAATGACAACAACGACAACAACTGATGGGAATGGAAGTTAAGAACAAAAAAAAAAAACGTTTAATTTGGTGGAAAAAAAAAGAATAAGCAAGGGGGGAGTATACAGAACATTTATCAAACAATAATACTTTGAAAAAGGGCACACTTGCATAGATAATAATAATAATAATAATAATGCTAATATTGTCATGCCTTTTTTTTTTTTTTCAAGAATTGAAAATTCTTTTATTGATTGGACGGGACCTATAGGCAACTAATTGTTATTATCAAGTGATAATAATAATGATAATAATTACATTTTATGCACGTTTGCCACCACCACCATCACCTCCACGCCTTATGCAAGTTTGTCCCGCCTATCCGCCCTATTTCTAGAACACTTTTTTTTCTCCCCTACATTGGCCGCCTCTTTTTTTCCCCCGATAAATTCCTTATTTACGGAGATTACCCAACAATTACTTAATTAATTATCAGACTACTTTGATGATTGGCAGCAATTTTAAATGCCTACTTTTAGAAAAAGGGGAAAAAATAGGGACACACACATCATAAAAGCCTTGTTTTTGGAAGTACGATTACTAACCATTAAAAAAAGGAATTTCACAGTTGGCCAGTTGCAAAAAAGGCAAGAAAAAAGTAAAGGTAGACGTCACAATTGAGTGAAATTTTTTTTCTTTTGCTTTTCTTTCATTCTTTTAGGTGATGATGAACAGACTTCATATTTAACAAAAACTTAATCATCATCATTATCGTCAAATTAGTATTATTATTATTATTATTATTCCAATTATTCAAGGAATGTTATACAATACGACGAGATTCTTTCATTGAAAAAATTTTTTTTTTCTTGGTTAGCCTGGGCTTGGGTCCAAAACCCTTTCTCCACTAGGATTTCATTCTCACTACTACTACTACTACTATTATATTTTGTATCCCAATATCCTAATAATCGTAATTATAGTATGTACAACTACTAAATTACTTATCATAAACTTTGATTAATTGCAATATTAATATCTTTGCTATCAGCGTTTTCTATACTGATAGGGCTAATCAATTAATTGTAGAAGATACGAAGCCCCATCTATATAAAAGAAACTGTGTATCTTTTTTGTTGTTATCGCTTATATTTTGAATCGCAATTATATTTAATCTTCATTTAATAAGAAGCCACAAAATATGAACAAACAAACAAAGCATTTCATAGCTGATAAGAGGAAATAATACCATCACCATCACTACCACCACTACCATTTCTGTTTTTTCTAGTGCCGTCTCCATATCGCACGGTTTTCCATCAACTCCGAACAAAACCAGCTTATTCCCGACGACGGCGAAAAAAAAAGAATGCCGCAGTGGACATAGTAATACTACTGTCTCCACCAATAACAGCAATAGAAAGCGGTAATACCAAACAATGGAGAAGACCGAAATTTTCTCTTTCTTTCTTTTTAGATTTTCACACTCTAAATCACAATTCAAATTAATAAAATGTAAACCAAAAAAATTTCCATCACTCTTATTGAAAAGGACACATAATATACTTGTTCCTACGACGACACTCTTCTTGTATTTTATATTTACACAGTTTCTGTAGAAAAAGATAAGATAAGAAGATATAATACACTTTTAACAAATGGAATGTCAAAGATTGTATTCGATTAAAATTTTGCGTTTTTTTTATTTTTATTTTTATTTTGTTTCATCTCCACATAAACAAGTTTTCGAGAAATACTCTTTGTTTTGGTAATGATGATAATATGTTATGTCAAAATTTTTAAACAATTTATAATGATGGAGAAAAAGTAATTGTCAATAATTGTGGTGAAATTTGCAATTATTAACAAAGTTGTTAATGTGCAAAATTTTAACCTAATCAGGAGAAGAGAACCCGCTTTCTAGCTTCAATTTATGCACAAGAATCTAAAATTAATGTTTCCACACATAAGTTTCAACTTTCTATCATACTATCAATCAAAATTTTTTCATTTCATTTCATTTTGTTTTGTTTAGTTTCATTTAACTCCACAACAAGAAAGCAATTTTGAAATTTTCATCTGTCAAAAATAAGAAATAGAAAAAAAACAACAGCAGCAGCAGCAAATAGACAAATTGTGGTGTTATCTTTGAGGGAAGTGTTATTGCTTATCAAATATATTTTGTTCATTTCTTTTTTAAGAGGGGGCCAGATTTGTTATCTTTTGAGATTGCCTGATAAAAAAAAATTTAATGGTGGTGGTGGTGGTGGGTTGGTAGATTGAGTGGCTACCAGTGGGGAGAAAAAGTGAAAAAAAAAAAAGACAAGGCACCAAAAAAAGGAGTAGATAAACTAAATATATCACAAAATAAAAGATTAGCATCAACTGTGGTGGTAGTAATAGTAGTAATAGTAGTAGTAATAGTAGCAATTGAAATATCGGCGACCACCAAATTTCACTAATCTCTATTTCTTTATTTGACTAAAAAAAAATTGTGGAAAACCCCAAGGGCAATTTGATAAAAATTAGATTAAGAGAGAAATAGGATTTATCAATGGATGGATGAATGAGGAGAAAAAATGAAGAACGCAAATTTCTTTTTTAGTTTTAGTTAACTCTATTTGTATAGCATATAGCCGATCACTGCCATTGGCACCACCACCACCACATCAAACCCCATCAGATAAGCTATCTATAATGAAATATGACACATATATATAGTCAGATAGATTGTTGAAATTTTTTCAAATTTTTTTCAAATAGATTTTAATAACTTCTATATAAACATATTCTTATTTACATACACTATGAAGAGACCATTAAATGATTCCAATTCTTCTGACTCTTCAACGCCTCCGCCAACTAAATCTTCTAAACGATTGAAATTAGAAAATGAAATTTTCTCCACTTCAATTCAAGACATTGAAAAAATGTTTAGTGAAGAAATCACCACCACCACCACCATCACAACAACAACAACAACAACGACAGATACAAGTGTATCACCAGAATTATTATTTCCACCAAATAAACAATTAGCACCACCAGTAAGAATTACCCGCAACACCACTTCTTATAATAGCCCAGATTCTTGTCAATATCTTGACAATATAATTCCATCAACTTCATTTAATTATGATTGTATAAATATGTCATTTCTAGAACCATCACCTAGCGGTAATTTTATACCCATCATACGACCAAATCATACTATTACAAATATGTATCTTGATATAGACAATGATGATTATGATGATTATGATTACAAGTACGATTATAAACCTTTAATTAATGAAGATTTGCTAATGATAGATCAATTAATTTTAAAAAGTTCAATATAATATAGGATTCTTTGATAGAAAATGTTTTATATATAGACCTTATAAAATAAATATCACTATAACTACTGGGGGACATTAGATTCTTAATTACTGCTTATGTATATCTTTTTTAAAATCTATTATGTAATCACGTGACAGCGCTTTTTATCTCTTGTTTCATGAAATTTTTAGAAAACTGAAAACTGAAAACTGAAAACTGAAAACCAAAAATTGAAAAAAAAAAAAGAAAAACTAACCAAACCCACAACAACAACATCAATACATAGAACGTTCTCTTTCAAAAAAAAAATGGCAACAGCATCAACAACAACAGTATATGGAGGTGATGAAATCAATGCTATAGTTCTTGATCCAGGCTCTTATACTACAAGAATAGGATATGCTGGTGATGATTTCCCTAAAGTAATCACATCATCATATTATGGACAAGTGAAGAATGACAAGAAAAAAATCTTTGGTGAATCAATTAATGTTCCAAGAGCCAATTATGACATTAAACCAATATTAAAAGAATCTATTATAGTTGATTGGGATGCAGCCATTGAACAATATCAATATTATTTTGATCAACAATTAAAAGTTGTGGGGCCAGAACAACCGATTTTAATAACTGAACCAATATGGACAGAAACTTCATATCGTCAACAATTGGTGGAAACTTTTTTCGAAAATTTTGAATTTAGTGGGATATATTTAGCTAAATCACCTACATGTGTTTCATTTCAACAAGGTAGATCGAATTGTTTAGTTGTTGATTTAGGTCATGATTCTGTACTGGTAACTCCAGTGATTGATGGGATTTGTTTATTGAAAAGTTCAATGAAAACTAATTATGGGGGGAAATTTTTATCTAATGAAATTCAAGATTATCTTATTGATACTAAAAAAGTTGTTATGGAACCAAGTTTTAAAATTAAATCAAAAATTCCAACTACTTATCCTGATCCACCAAAATATGAACTCAAAAATAATAATACTATACCCACATCATCATCATCATCACTATCACAATCATTTCTTGAATTTCAAAATGAAAAAATATATCATAATTTTAAAGAAATTTTAGAAGTTCCAGAAAAGAATAGTAGTAGTGGCACTACTACCACCACCACCACCACCAATAAAGATTCATCTAGATTATTTGAATTGCCTACTGGTCAATCTATTGTTATCGATAGATTTAAAATTGCTGAATCAATTTTTGATCCAACAATTTATAAATTCACCAATTCAAAATTATCATTCCCACCCAATAATGGAGAAATCTCAATTACTCAAGCTAATGAATATCGTCCTCTTAAAAGAGTTCGTAAAAATGATGATGATGAAGAAGAAGATTCTAATCAATCTACTCCAAAACCAGAAGTTAATATTAGAGGTATATCACAATTAATTTCTCATACATTATCAAATATCGATATAGATTTACGTGCATCATTAGCTAATAATATTATTGTTACTGGTGGTGTATCACTTATTTCTCAATTAACAGAAAGACTTTATCTTGAATTATCAAATAATAATCCAGGATTGAAAATTAGATTACATGCTGTGGGGAATTCAACAGAAAGAATCAATCAAGCATGGATTGGTGGGAGTGTATTGGCTTCATTAGGAACATTCCATCAAATGTGGGTGACAAAAGAAGAATATAATGAAGTTGGTGTCGATAGAATATTAAATCAAAGATTTAGATAACTAAATAAATAAATAAATAAATAAATAGGGGTGGTATGTATTAATAGAATTGAAGAAGAAACCAAACAGAAAAGTCCGGTATCGGAACAATGTAAGTAAGGAAGAGCCTTGGACGATATTGTTTCGGAAAAATTAATTAGCTGCATAAGAAGAGAATGTTTAAATAAGGGATAATGGAAAAGTAGAGAAGTGGGCTGGTGATGTTGATGTTGTTGTTACTATCTATTAGAATGGTGTGTGTGTGTGTGTGTGTGTTTAAATTTATATTAGTGCATAAACTCTTGTTGGACAAGTTTCAATTTTGTGATAAAACAAGAAGTAGAAGGATAATTACTGCTGGTTGGTTGGTTGGTTGGTTGTTTCTAATCTCGCTTAAACCCCCCTTCTTCTTTCCTCCTTCCATTCTTTCCCTCAATTCAACAAAAATTACAATAAATTTAACAGAAATAGGTTGCTTTATAGACAAAAACAAAGCAAGTAAAGATATAGTAAAAAGAATTTTAGCATTTATTATTATTATTAGAATTCCCGCCTGAAGAGGGAGTTAGTTTTATTTGCTTAGTGAACTTGGTCGGCTCAAATTCCTCCATCTACGTATCTATTTTTTTAGCCCCTTTTGCACTCCCTCTCCTTTCCCGCCCCCCTCTTTCTTTCTTTCTTTCTTTCTTCTCCCCAAGAAATTTAGATTAAATTAAATTAATTGTAGTTCGTTCGTTCGTACGTAGCACCACCCACCCACCCATCCACGCAGTAC
>OKKB01000312.1_pt1 | contig 15667 bp, 6 predicted proteins | sample 1613931 | NCBI WGS metagenome assembly OKKB01 (sample SAMN04436893, study PRJEB24849) | human gut metagenome | biome: human gut; feature: NICU; material: stool | host: Homo sapiens | place: USA: Saint Louis, MO | collected 2012-02-08
GAATAGACCAGCTATTTCAAACTGAATACTATATTACGTTCCAAAGATAATCTGTGTTGTCTGCGAAAGAAATTCAGAGGATCCGACCGAACATCAATCTTTTAAACAATTGAACAATTAACACACTTCAAACACATTTCTTCATCAGTGGTGATCAATATAAACAAATTTCTCCACTTTTTATAATTAGCTAGTCAGTTCAGTAATTACACTTCAAAGGAGTTTTTGCTTATTGATGGCAAATTCACAGATTTAAGGGTGATATATTGTAAAATTCAATCTATTGAAAGATCTCACCAAAACGTTTGACAATTTTCCTGACCTTATCAAGCTTGAACAATCATTACTAATACTAATGTTTATATATTTTTTTTGTTTTTGTTCTATAAAAACTTAATTTATCCACTCATTTTCTCTACAATGTTATTAACAACTTCATCGACAGTGTCACGTGAGTACTTACTAACCATTAATACATCAATTAAACTTTTGATACCAATGTTTATATCATAACGAGACAATTGTGATAAAATCTCTTCACGTTCTGATTTATTCATAAAACCTAATTTATCCAACACTTTACCAACTTCTTCAATATGTTTAATTGGTGGGACAGCAATGGCATCATTGAAACTATCAATTAAATTCATGTGTTTGAAAACTTGATATTGTGAAGTAGTACCAATAATTAATAATCTTCTTCCCTTTGGAGGTTTTTTCGTCAAATAAACCATCAATACTTGTAAGATATCATTGGAAAATCTTGGACCAATAGGGTTATAATTAATAATGTTTTCAATTTTATCAATCACCAATACATTTAAAGGTGATTTATGAACATCTCGGAATACATTATCAATTTCTTGAATCTTACGAAGTTCTCCCATACCAACTAAAGTTTCTGCAGATAACATTTTAATAAAGGGGAAATCAGAATTCAATGCTAATGTAGTAGCAATGGAAGTTTTACCAACCCCTGGAGGACCATATAATAATATACTTCTTAAATGTTCAGTTTCACTTGATCTAACAACATCAATAATTGATTGACCTTTCTCAAAAATGTTTCTGATAGTTTGATTAAATTGTATAATACCATGTTGAGCTTGTTGTGATAAATCTTCTTCATCAGTACCAAATGCTGGACGAATATCATTAAGGGCTAAAAGAAAATCATCACGAGTAATTTTCATCTTGGCAATTGATTCCGGATCAATTTGTGCTAATGCACCCTTTTTAGTATGACGCGAAATGGCATATGACTTAGCTGAATTACATAACCCTTCAATTTCTGCCCCAGTGAAATTTTTAGTAAGAGTACTTAATTCATCAAAATTAACATCAGAACTTAATATACCATTTTCAGTCAATTTTTTGGTATGAATCAAAAAAATATCTTTTCTACCTTTTTCATCAGGTAAGGAAATTTCAATTTGAATTTCAAATCTACCAGGTCTTAATAAAGCTGTATCGATCAAATCCAAACGATTAGTCATACCAATCACCAAAATATTATTCAATTGATCAACACCATCCATTTTCGATAATAATTGATTGACAACATTATCACCAACACCAGTACCATCGGATTTCCCTGATCCTCTTTGTTTAAATACCGAATCCAATTCATCGAAAATAATAACATGTAAATCTGAATCTTCACCTTTTAATTTATATTCTGCTTCAGCATCTTTAAACAAATTACGAATATTTTCTTCTGATGCACCAACATATTTACTCAACATTTCTGGACCATTGACAATTTTAGGTTCTTTACCATTAAGCATTTTCGATAATTTACGAGCAATCAACGTTTTACCAGTACCTGGAGGTCCGTATAATAATAACCCTTTACAATGTTTATAATCCAATTTTTCTGCTAATTCTGGTGGTAAAATTCTTGAATTGAAGGCACGACGGAAAATATCTTGAAATTCAGCATCTAACCCACCAATACCTAAATCTTCTAATTTAAAATCAGGGTTAATAATTTGTTTTCTACGACTAGTACGATGAGGAGTTGATCCACCAAACATTCTTTGTTTTAAAGTTTTCGGTTTAGTCAAATTAATAATTGATCCTTCATATGGATAAAACCCAACATCAGTAGATTTGATCAAGATCCCTTTGGTATTTATATCGTCGGAATCTTTGAAACTTGGTAATTGATCTTTAGTATTAACATCAATAATTTGAACATTGTTTACTCTAATTTGAAAATAAATCCCTGTATATTCCATATAAATGACTTGAGTAGGTTGTAAAATTTGATTTTCATAATTTTTCAAAAATAAAGCCACCAATTCATCATGATTAATTGGATTCAGATTAGCTCTAGCTTTAGCTCTAAAATCAATCAGTAAATCAATGGCCCCAAGATATTGTTGTTGTTGTCCATTATGGAAAATATTATAATTTTCAACATTCACTGGTTGACCTAATGACCATTTACCCCATGTTCTCATATTACCGGCTAATCCAATAGTTCCAGGACGAACTCGATCATCTTTGGCAATAGAATAAACAAAGACTCCATCTAAAATAACTGGAGCTCTATCAGGGATATTTTGAAAATCTTGAGCATTGACAGCAACACAATTGGCAATGACAACATCGTTCCCAGGAGAATTGTCGACCAATAATTGCTTCTTTAATGGTTCACTCAATGGTCGTTGTGGTAATGGTGGTGATTGAGGATGAGGGATTGGTCGATTATGAGTTATTTTAGGTTGACTTGGTGATGATGGACTATTCGATACTTTATGAAATCCGAGCTTTTCCATGATCATAAAGTTTTTCAGTAAGTTAGTTGCTGAATTGGGGAAAAAAGTAATAAAAGTTTAAACAAAATATATCAAATCTATTATGTTGTAATCTGTTCTGTAGTTGAACAATATTTTTTTTGTACTTTGTTGTTGATCGTCTATTTCAATGTATTATTTATTGAAATGGATTATGTGTCTAACTGTTTCTTTCTTTCTAGATCTTTTCCCGCTGTGTAATTTTTCGGTCTCACGTTTTTTTGATTTTGCCTTTGGACATTTTTTTTTTTGTTGCTGAGTTGTTCGTTAATTTTGCTTGTTGTGGTCGTGTATTTGGTCAACAAATGTTGTATAGTGAGACATATCCGATAAAAGACATAAAGATACTGCTAGTTCAATAAAACCCTCACTCCCAATAGATAAAATAGCAGGTTTGTACTCACAAACTAGACTAGTGTATAATCCTTTGTTTAGGAAAAGGTTATAAGTGTAAAACTCCTCTTTTGAAAACTTTTTCATATTTTTGTAAGTTTTTGGTGGCAATTTTTAACCAAAAACTTAAATTCCAGGGAAAATAAATGCCGTGGCGGTTCAAAAAATAAAAACAAAAACAAACCCATTGACCTCCTTCTCCCCCTTTCAAATTACCAGATAATAATAATACCAACAATAATCATCTATACATGATACACCTCTCCTATTTGAATGGGTATATTTGTATTAAAACTAGCTGGGTTTCAAATGACGTTTAGCTATACAAAAGAACAAATTTGTTCAAGAGTGGGTCTTTTTCCATATTAGGAACAGCTTTATTTAAGATTTTGCTCCCCCCTATTAAGCCAGATATGGGAATGATTTCAGAAAAAAATGTACACATAACATAGTCAACTGTATTTAGGAACACTATCATTTTCTAATTTAACCAAAACACCCATTTTACAAAACTCCAGAAATAGTACATCTTATCTTTTCATAGAATCACGTGACGCATAACTAACATGATTGATTTTCATACTGTTTTGACAAACAAAACCAATTATATGTGACTATTAACGCTGTTTAGGGGTACTATATATTGAAATTGTTAATATTCCTTGAAAATGACTTCATATGGCTAAAAAATACAATCTTCAGACAGAGTTGGTTCACAAAACCAATCTACATATATCAATGAAAGGAGACTTTCAAACTGGATGATCATTGTTTATATTATTGATAAGAACCATTCCAATGGAAACAGATTATTACAGGTATCAATTTTATCCCCACTGATATTAAGAATTGGTTCTTTATTACGTCATTACTAACAAACAAACTCTTTTATTTTTTCTTTGTCTCCTAGTCATTGGAGAATCAACCAAAACTAAAAGAAACAGCGCGCTACCAAATAAAGAAACCCGTCTTTTCCGGAAATCGTAAATTTTCAATGGATGAGAAAAAAAAAAAATAAAAATTATTGCGAAAAAAAAAAAAAAGATTGAAGGAAGGAGATTTTGTTTATGTTTTTGTCTCGAACACACATACACCCCAGAAAAAAAAAAAAAAATTTAGCAGCCGGCCGCAAGAAACAAAAAAAACAACAAATTTATATACCCGTGTTTCGCGTTGCACTACTATTGATATTCTTTGGTCGGTTGGGGGAAAAAAAAAGACAGAGACAGAAAGAAAAAAAAGCAACATTCCTTCCCAATTAGGAAAGAGTATTGATCTTCCCCTGGTTTTAAAAAATTTCTCACTGCATATAACCAAAAAAAACGGCCCCTTATTTTTAAAAATTGATATAAAATAAATGAATAAAAAATTGGAAACAAAGCTATACAAGTATCAATATATATATGTATATATTGTAATTAAACAACAAACGATTTGAAAAAAAAAGTTGTAACTGTTACACATATAATTGGGAATAATTGTTTATAAGTAACTATTTTTTTTTTCTTCCTTCATTTCGTTTCGTTTCGTTTCGTTTTCTCTGTGGAGTGAAACAATATAGTATAACATAATATAATATAATAATATCTTCCCCCTCCTCTTGCGTTTTTTTATATAAATATTTTCTTCAAGATATGAAGGGAAAACAAACTAACCAAAAAAAACGAACAAAATAAATCCACTTGATATAATATAAAAGAATAAGCATAAATTATACAAAAACATGACCATAATAAACTAAATGGAAACAATTTAAACAAAAAAACACACACAAAATGGGACAAAGTATTTGAACGAAGTATTAAAAACTGAAAATAAACAAACAAACTGAAAAATAAAAACAGGCATAAAAGGTACAATATTTATATGTATATGTAAAAAAATGAAAAGGAATCCAAAATTCTTAAGAAAAAAACACATTTAAGAAAAGCAACCATTATTGTATTCCGCATGTCTCACCAGTTATTTGACCCGTAAATAGTTTTACCTCCACCAAATGATGAAACCGATGACCAAGAAGGGTTATGGGAATGATTATTGTAAATTGGTTGAGCTATGTTTTGTTGCTGTGGTTGTTGTCTCTGTTGATATGGTTGCTGTTGTTGTTGCTGCTGCTGTTGTTGGGGAATTGGAAGTGGTCCTTGATGACCAAACATCTGTTGAGGTAAACCAGCACCACCATTGTAAAAGTTTGGCATGACACCAGGTGGTGGCATTTGTTGCATTGAAGGTGGTGTATAGCTTTGAGCCATACTAGTAGTGTAATGTCCCATAGCATTATGAGTTGGTTGGATATTGATAGATGAAATCGATGATTGCTGTTTATGAGAAGCATCGGCATATGAAGCAACTCCAATTGGTTGCTGCTGCTGTTGTTGTTGTTGTTGTGTCAAGTAATCATTATTAACAGCATAGTCACCAAAAAATGGCGGATTGCCTTGATTGTTTCCATTCATGTTAATTAAAGAATTTGATGCAGAATTATTATTAAAGGGTCCAGTACTAACACTACCCGATTGAAATGATGATACAGAATTATTCATATTATTTTTATTGTTGACATTAAAGTTATTATTAGTAGTAACATTGGAATTAACAGTATTATTGACATTATTGCCATCACCAATATTGTTATTGTTGTTGTTGTTAACATTGGCATTAACATTATAAAAGTTTGTTGGTAACGAAAAGTTTCTATTTTGAAGATTAACTTTAGGATAATATTCATTGGCATTATTGATTCCTCCCATGACAATACCAACACCAGCTGGAGATGATGTGCTACGGTATGACAATGGTAAAGGTTGCAGAATTTGACGTTTTGGTTGAGGAAATTCATTAACAATAAATTCACCATTGGCATTCATTTGTGATTTTCTATGCATCTTGTTCATAGAAATAGATGTTGGGACATTATTGTTCAAAATTGTGTTGATCTTTGATTGAATACGTTTACCAAAACTCGAAACAATCTTACAATTTTGAAACCAATACTCAATTATAGCAATTTGCAATTTCTGTTGCAGTTGGAAAACATCATTATCTTGTCTGTCTGGTAAAACCAAGGACAATTTGTCAATGTTATTGTTTTGGTAATTGACTTGAGGGTTGACCATAATATCAATCATTGTTTGGATAACATAATTCCCATAAGGATCATTGATTAACACATTCAAATCACTCACCAAGATAATGTAAATCAATTCAAACTTCAAGTTGGAAAATGATACATTGACTGATTCATTTGCATAACAGTTCTTTAAAAATTTTTCAACCACATTGGAACTAAATTTCAAATTGCATAAATTGGAAATACCAAAATTGACAAAGTTTTGGAAAATTTGGAAATTAATATCCAATGAATTGATTGAAATCAAATATTGCAACACATAATTCCCAAATTGGTCGTTAATCAACAATTTAAAATTTTCAAATTTCAAAATAGCTCTTGAAAATTCACCCAATTGTTGTAACGTAACATGATTAAGACATTTCTGTAAAACACAACAACCATGTTTATGAGTAGCAACAATATATAAATCGTCAATGATGGAATCATAAATAAATTGACAATCTGGAGGTTCATATTTGTTCAATATTTTTTGAATCACATGGTTACCATTAAGATCTTTGATCAATTCAATAATATATGGTTTTAAACCTTTTATTAATAGACCCAATTGATGTGAGTTATTTAAACTGTCAATAATTTTCTGCAAAGCTCTTGTACCATGTTGATTTATGGAAATTTGAAACAAATTGTATTGTAATATTTCCATCAATAAATCCAAATTGGATTCATTACAGTAAACAATCAATTTTTGGATCAAATAGTTACCAAATGGATCAACTATCAATTCGTATACATGAGAATAAATTTGGTTGAAAATGATTTCAAAATTAGCCAATCTAACTTGATAGTTGGGAACCAAACTCTCATCAATCTTCTTTTGTAAGAAACGACAACCATATTGATCCTTGGCAAGTTTCAAAATTTCCAGCTTCAATTGTGTCAATGGTAACTTGTTGATAGACGCAAGATATTCCTTGTCAATCTTTTGTGGGAACCTGATTGGTTGAGTCACAGTGCCAGCAAAATCAGAGGGTGTTGACGACGACGAAGTTGGTGTGCAACCACGAGTTACAGAGTTCGTTCCAACAACAGACACACCTGATCCAGTGCTAGCAGCAATTTCATTTTCACCTTTCATAGGAGCAGCAGCGACAGCAACAGTAACAGACCTATCAGTACTAACACCAGAAGCCAATGGACAGTTTTGTGAAACCACCGACTTATTCACCATAATATTTTCCTTGTCATCAAATGAAGTCAAATTGTTACCACCTTTATTATTATTATTACCTGGCAAAAATTGTTGAGCATTTGGTACAACTAAAGGAGTAGACAACACTTCATTGTCAATTGAAAAATTTGGCAAGTTCAAATTTTGATTCAATTTATTAGACGAGTCCCAAAGAATCGACTTGTTACCAGTAGATGTATTGCCCAATTTATTATTTCCATAAAATGAACCAGTGGCACCATTTGACAAACTACGTGCATGCAATGACGACGATTTGGACGCCGATGATGTCGAAGCAGGTGTAGCAGTAGTTGCAGGCGTGATAACAAGACCAGATTGCTGATTTAACAGCGACAGTTGTCCTTGAAGGGAATCACCCTGTTGTTGCTGTTGTTGGAAATTACCACCATTAGTGGCAGAAGAATGATTAGGTGGGGTAGTTGGTTCTATAATTGACGACAAAGAATTAATTGAGTGATTTTGGGAATGACGAGGTGGGTGATAGAAATTGTTCAGTTGTAAGTATTGTTGTTGTTGAAAGGACATGATATGCAATTAATAATTCCAAATTGTGAAAAAAGGGGAGATAATTAAAAAATAAAAAAAAGAATACTAATAACAGATCCAAATAAAAATATATAAATAAACGAAATGAAAATAATATGGGGAATCGTAAGTTGAACTTGAAGTTGAAGTTGTAGAATGGGATTTGAATATTCTGATTTGTTGAAAGGTGTTCAACTGGAAAGGGGGCCCAGTTTGTAGATCCAAAAAGGAAGAAAGAAAGAAAAGAAAAGACCAAAAAAAAGAGAAAGCTAAATTTATAATAAAAATAGCTTCTCTCTATTGAAGGATGAAATGAAATGAAAAAATAACCAAATAAGTGGAAAAGTGAATGTATAGATTGGATACCAGTTAAAAAAGGACTTTAGAAATATTTTTTTCTTTCTTGTTCTTCTTCTTTCAGTATCACCAACACACACACTCTCTTTCTAATTAGTATTATTAAATCAAGAAGAATGTGGTGTTTAAGTAAACCTGTAATAAAAAAAAAAATCAAATTCAGAATCTGAACCAACAACCAAAATTCAACAAAAAAAAATTTGTATGAGAACAAATGTATGGTGTGCAAAAAAAAATATTTGTGTGTGTTGTGTGTATATAAAGGACACAGCTTATTTTTTTATGTCTTTGTCTGAATTGTACTATAATTTTAAAAAACACTCCAATCAAATGGCAACCTTGCAGAATTGTCAGTTTAATACCAAAACAAAAAGCAGGAAATTATGACCTTCCGATATACCAGTAAACTAATCAAATAAATCACACACAATTGATTAAAAGTAATCAAATAAATTCAACAATAATAAATTCAAAGCCCAACCACGAAGGCAAAAACAATAAATGTATAAATTATGAATTAATTATTGTTTAAAAGTAAAAAAAAAACAAGAACCAAATAGGGAAACCCAAAAGAGAAAAAGGAAGGAAAGAAATGTTTGAATTTAAAAAAACCTTCTCCTAGGGTAACAATGTATTGTAGGACTATGTGAGTCTGAGTGTGAGTGTGTCTGTATAAGTAACCAGAAAAAAAAAAATCAAAATCAGAATCAACAAATATTAGTTTAGTCGTGTAATCAGATACAACAATTATTACCACCGGTTATATCTGTTGTAAGATTTTCTCTTTCTGTTGGGGGATCCAAATATAGCTTGAGTAATTGAATCCAAACACTAATAATTAGTTCTATCTGTTATGAATCAAATAATACTAATTGGAAAAGCTCCAGATCTAATTTATCGTCAAAAAAATCAACCAACCTGAAAAAAAAATGGGAAGTGGATGAATGGGTTAAATTTATTGAAATTATAAATAGCAGCACAGATATAACTTCAAAAAAAAAAAAATATGGGTCTCCAAATTTTGATGAATGAGAATTGAAGGATTATTTATAGTGAATTGAGTTTGGGATAAGGTATTCTTCTGTTTAATAGATAATATTAACAGTAGAAGGTAGTTGTATTAATGAAGAAAGAAAGAAAGAAAGAAAATGAAGTAAAAAGGAAAAGGGAAGGAAAAAAAAAAGGGAGAAGAAATATATTTTGAAAGTGAAAGTGAAAATCAAAATTGGAATCTTAAAATTAAATGAATTGTATGCATATCATTCATTGAGAGATATATATTCATAATACAAAAAAAAATTGAGAGAGAGGGACACAGACAGAAAGACAAGGATATATTTCCTACACTTTTATTTTTCAGTCTTACATTAAGGTAAAAGTGGAATATCAATCCGATCAACAAAGCAACACCCAATCCAGGCCAACCGAATCCAATTAAAAAAACAAAAAACTCTCCTATATGCAAAGGCGGAAAAATGGAATGACACACAAACATATTCAGAATGAACAATTACAACATTTTTTTTTTCTTCTCCTAAAATGGGGTGTTCAATTATGAATCAACAGACGATATAGAAGAACTAAGAAAGTACAAGTAGGATGTAATCAGGAGTCGAATAATAATAATAGTAAAGTGTAATATCTATCAAGAATTTGTATCACATCTAATTTCTGTCTTAAAAGAAAGATAAAAACTTTGATGTATGATTATGTTTAATTCTAGTAATTAGCTTCCTGTTTCAAATGCCCTGAAAATATCTAATACATAGTAACCCCCTCAAAAATGAAAAGAAAAGAAAAGAAACATAAAGCAACCATGGAGTGGAAATCAGTAATTAGAATTAGAGTAGTCACTAATAATTAAAATAATCTGACAGTAGCACATATCTTAACAAAACGCATACAGGCTAGACAAACCCATCTAATAGGTCGACAAAGACTTAGAGTGTGTTAATACAGATGTGTCTGCTTAGCAAAGTTCAAGATCAACCCAAACAAGAAAACAAAGAAAGAAGATCTGGTTGAATATTCACTTTCCTAATTGGAATGTTAAAAAATGTCTCTCGATAGTTGTTGTCGATTCATTCTATATTGAAGGGGCGACATTGGTCAAAGCTATTTTCCTGTTTGTGTCGTCGTAATAATGATGATGAGATGCCTTTCAGTGTGACTGTGATTAGAATTGTCTCGTCTAATCTGAACCAAAAAAAAAAACAGGACACCCTTGTTATCAGGATTGACCGTAATTTTATTTATCAGGAGTAAATCTACTATGTGTGAACTCAGTTTGGTCTCCTAAAGTATGTACCACTCTTAGATGTATATATTTAATTGTATCAAAATGTAAATCACCAACCGTCGAGTTTAAACCACCACCAGATTAGAATCCACTTTTGATTTGGTTTGTGTATTTATTATGATTAAGGTTTTACTACATAACACACACAAGACAAAAAAATCAGCAATGAGTGTGATTAGTAATGTGACTGTTTCATTTAACCTAACTCAAACTAAAACCTGAATATGTGTGGAGTGAAACAAAACAAGAGAATTGAAAGGGATTATACATAGCTTATAACAGATAATGTAGCCAATTCTGTAGTTGTGGGAAACCAGCTATACCCTATAATTGTATCTCGTTACCCAATTCCTATTTTTTTGCAATTTAAAAATTACTTATACACGATCATGCTAACTGTAGCAATAACAAAGACTTCACGGTATTGAACTTTTCTCCCTTTCAATAGATGCGACACCAACTACAATTCCTTGCAACCGATTCTTCACCGCAACTATATATCCTTGAGTTCTAGCTATTGTTTTACCTAGAGTACTTTGAATACTTATATGTCTTGCTAATTATTACTAGTGTAACACTAGTGCATTCTTTCTCCCCCCTTTCTTGCCGACTTTATGTTGCTGGTTTTATCTTTGTGTTGTTTTTCAAGATGAGTTTGAAATTTGTTTCCTCAATTGAAAAACACCTGAACAAGAAACTTCAAGAAATTCTGAATACTAATAACCTTTTCCCCTTTGTTAAATTTTCTTCAACTTTCCCAAACATATCTTAAATCCAAGAACCCAGAGGGCAAGTAGAAATAGGGAGATCTTTAATAATCTTACTAACTATTGCTATTTTCTATTGTTGATGATCTTTGATTTTTTTTTCTTTCCTTTCCTTCGATTGCTTACATTTTTTTTTCTTTTTTTGCTTTTTTCTGTCAAGACATTTTTTATTCTCACTGTTTTGTGGTTTGTAAATTATGTTTCTACGTCATTAATTCGTGATAAATAACTACCACAATGATTTTTTAAAACTTCTTTCCATGTGTAAAGGGTTGAAGTGTGTCAGTTCAAACTTCCCGTTTCAAAGAGATTATCTACACTAGATGTAGCTGCTAGTATTAAATATTGTTGTACAAGATTTAGAGACCAAAAAAGGATAAGATCTGATTAGTGTAAAGCTCTGAACCGTACAGAACCAATCCCCCTCGATATTGATGAATGTCAAATCAAATTTTTTTTTTTTGGCTTATCAAGTGAACCACTACAACAAGATAATACTACTAAAGATTAAAGATTAAGGAAAATCTGAATTCCCTTTGTTTGCTAGCTACTAAAAACTCTCTTCCGTTTCACTTCAAAAAGAAACTATAAAGTCTGCGTAATGTCTGTTAGATACACTTTCTCTGAGTTGTTTGTTTTTTCTTGTTCCTATTTGGTTCATAATTCCTGCATTCGATTCATATCGAGGCTGTATTAATTTTTCAGGATATTGAAAAAAAAGAATGGGGAGTACTTTGTTGGTTTTCTTTGTTAAAAATGTCTAACTAATTGCTACATCCCAATTAACTAGTGAGCTACTATGAGAACCACCTATTTGGATCTAGTTAATGCTGTTACATCAAGAGGTATAACAGAAAAGTCAGCAATACATTTACCAATACGACAATTGATCTTCTTTGTTACTTCTCTACGTTTCGAACTTTTATTGTTGTTGTTATCACAATAAGACCAAAAAAAAATCCATGGAACCGCAAAATGTAAATCTAGAATTGAATCCATCTTCTGCTTTCCATTAACAACAACAATAATTAGGCTTTGAGTTGAAATTGGATACCAAGTTTCCAATAAGCCAAGGCTGTTTCCAATTACAGGCACATGATTGTTACCAAGGCTCTGTCCTGTATATCACCTCCTACTGTGTAACATCATTGACTCCTACACACCAAATTACTTCTTATAGGTGTAAATATATTAATTCTAAATTCTCTATCCTATACGTATATGTATGTCTAACTCTATTGTTGTCAAAACTGTCCCAACCCTCCCTTAATCATTAGCCTTTCTTTTCAGGGAATGCTTTCATTTGATGTACCAACGATTACTAATGACATAAAGATTGAAAATTTCTATCCCGAAAACAAATTCACCAATTTGTTTACCATCTTGTACTGTTGTACAATCTTTAATTCTTCGTTCTATTCGTTTCAATTGTCGTTGTTTAATAATTTCTTGTCGTTGTTTATATTCTTGAGTATCAGGAAAATCACTTTGCATAAATCCTGGTGGTGATTGAAATTTATCAAATATTTGACTTAATTTATCTTCGAACTCAAATTGGTCCAAATGTGACAGTTGCTGTTGGATATTGTTATTGTTATTGACGTGATATAACTTTTTGAATTTTTCAAATTGTTTACCATTTTTAATATTATTTCTATTTAAAAATTGTGTGAATTTATCTGGTTTATAATTTTCATTAATGATGAAATCAACTTCATCCCAATCAATCAATTTTGTTGGATGTTGACGTAAATTTATTTTGAAATTAGGATCATTATAATATTTGTTTATATAAAATTGTAATCGATACTTCCGTTGTAAAATAATTGTATTATAACCTTCAGGAATTTCAATATGGAAGGGTAGCAGTGATGTTGATGAAGAGGAGGAAGTTAGTGATGTTGATGATGGGAATAAATTATTAATAGATATTATTTCTTCTGGATTTTCCTGGGAATCTTCCACTATTTCTTTATCGGTGGATTTCTCATTTTGACAACGTTCACATTGCTGTCGGTTCATACAGGAACAATCTGGAATATTGGTTGACCTTGGTGATAATATTGAAATTGGTTTCTTTTGTTGTTGCGACAAACTAACAATTGAACCGGATGAATATTGTGTGGGAGTCAATGATCTATCATCAATTTGTTTCGTTAATTTGGGTATTTTTTTCATGGGACTAGAAGGCTTGGATAAATTCATCATCGTTTCATAATCAGAATATTTCCGTTTTGGACTAATAGTATTTGAACCTTGAGATGAAAAGTGGACTTTTAATTTAATTGGTGAAATCTTAAATTTACTCTCTTCTTGGTTTCCATCATCGTTGTTGTTGTTGTCCTGGTGAATTTGCATATCTTCTTCTTCATCATCATCAGAGTATTGTGTCGGTATTAGATGAATATTGTCATACATTGATTTAACAAATCGTGGATCAATATCACGTGTCGGGTCTCTGTCATTTGGTTTAACAAATTTTGAATTTTTAGTTAATTTGTTCCTTTTGATTGGTGATACTGTCAAACTTGGGTGTTTGGAATATTTATTAAATGAAAATGTCAAGTCTTTAGTATTTTCATTTTCTAACTTAACACCGGGAAGTAAACGTTTCAGCAGTTGTTGTGGTTGTGGTTGTTCCTCTCTTTTCAATCGTAGAATCTCTTCGTCTTTGGATTTAATGATCAGTTTCAAATGTTCAATTTCTTGGTGTAATTTCACAATCTTTAAACTATCCTCCCGTCTCACTTCACGTAATTCATTTTCAAAAAGTTCTATTAGCTTTTCATTAAATTCTGGCCGTATTCCTCTGTTCATGGGGGGAAAGTATACCAAGCTTTGTTTATATGTTCATACGTTTATGGGTCATCAAAACAAAACCAAAACAAAAACTATAAAAATTGTCTTGCCTTACAACGAACCCACCAGAAAAAAAAATATCTTCTCAATGCCAAATAATTTTTTTTCTCTATTATCGACATCATCCATCATCATCGTTTATTAACAATTCATCACCATTAATCTATCAATGTTTGGATCCACTACTCAATCATCAACAACTCCATCTTTTGGAGGATTTGGATCCACTAATAATACCAACAGTAGTTCTTTATTTGGAGCCAAACCTAATACAACAACCGCAGGAACAACTGGAGGTGGATTATTTGGGTCTTCAACTAACCAACAACAGCAACCAGCATCAGGTGGATTGTTTGGTGCTAAACCTGCAACAGGAACAACTACAGGAGGTGGATTATTTGGATCTCAACCACTGACTAATACAACCACAGGAGGTGGACTTTTTGGATCCCAAAATAACCAACAACAACAGCAACAACAAAGTGGTGGATTATTTGGAGGTGGTCAACAACAGCAAACCAATCAAGCATCAAATACTAGTGGAGGTGAGTTATTTGGAGGAGGACAACAACAACAGCAGACAAATCAAACCGCAAATACTAGTGGAGGTGGGTTATTTGGTGCTAAACCAGCTAATACTAATACCACTAGTGGAGGCGGATTATTTGGAGGTCAAAATAATACTGCTAATACAACATCAACTGGCGGAGGATTATTTGGTAACAAACCTTCAGGAGGTGGACTTTTTGGTCAGCAACAAAATACTGCAAATACTGCCAATACTGGAGTAGGTGGAGGGTTATTTGGTTCTGGAACAACAACCAACACTTCTGGTGGTGCAGGAGGATTATTTGGAAATAAACCTACTACCACAACAACAACAATTGGAGGAGGATTGTTCGGTGGTGGTCAGCAACAACAGCAACAGCAACAACAACAAATACAGACACCACAATTAACTGGTATGACCAGAGTAGGTGATCTACCACCAAATATCAAAAATGAATTAGAACAATTTGACAAATATATAAATACTCAACATGTAATTGCCACTACATTAAATTCAGACATGTCAAAGCATAATAATTTAATAAATACTATACCTAAAGATATAAATTATTTACAAAATAAAGTATTATCAACCAAGCAAGCATTAAAATTTGATATTAATCAATTAATAAATTTGAAAAATATGAATAATGAAATAACTGAAGATATAAACAAAATAATGCAATTAATATTACAATTGAGTACTCCAGGGACCAAATTATCTAGTTCGTTTCAATTGAATGAATTTTTCATTAAAAAAATTAAAAAATATTATCAAATGTTAACTCAATA
>OKKB01000313.1_pt1 | contig 15624 bp, 8 predicted proteins | sample 1613931 | NCBI WGS metagenome assembly OKKB01 (sample SAMN04436893, study PRJEB24849) | human gut metagenome | biome: human gut; feature: NICU; material: stool | host: Homo sapiens | place: USA: Saint Louis, MO | collected 2012-02-08
ATAAAGTAACATCTAACTTTCTTATCAAGGATTCTCATATTCATATATAAATATTTTGTATTTATTTTTTTTGATAATCCATCGACAAATCCACTACAATTCAAATCAATAAATCGATCAAGAAGAATTTCCTTTTATTTATAATAATCACTTATAATTAAAAAGGAGTATATTCAATAATCTTGTATCTATTTTTTTTAGTGTTTTTTTTTTTTGCTTAAAAAAAATTGCAGATTATGTTTAATTCTAGAAATAATAATAAAAATCCATTCATATTTACTTATTTTACAAATCATTTCATTATAGCAATTTAAATCGATATAATAAACAGAGAGAGAAAGAAAGAAAGAGAGAAATAGAGAAAGAGAGAAAACTAGTATAAATTTGAACTAATATCAACAAAGTATAACATTTACAAAAGAGGAGTGATATCTAGTTTTATATATTCACAAGGCATTTTTAATTTTAATTTTAATTTTAATTTATTTTAGTACGGTATTTTTTCTTTTCCATTTTTACGATAGACAATAATGGGTTATAAAAATAGTGATAACACTAATAACAAATTTTCCAGAAAATCAATGTCACCTTCCCTCACTGGTGGGAAGGGGAGGAAAACAGTTGGGAAGAAAGTGAAAAAAACCATTCCTAGAAAAACTGTCAACTGGTCTAGCTACGATGTTAATTCAGATAGTAATGAAGACAGTGATGAAGAAAGCGAAAACGAAAATGATAGCGATAACGACGATGAAGATGATGATGAAACTGAACATCATCATCTTGATGGGTTATATTCATTAATGGGGAAAAGACCACATGATTCAAGTAGTAATGGCGATGACGACGACGATGATGACGATGATAACGATAATAAAAACATTTTCAGTTCAACTTCATCAGATGGGGACTCCGATGAGGCTATGTTTAGTTCTTCGGATGATGATTCTGACGTTGATTTTGTTAAATTACAGGCACAACAAAAGGCACATGCGTTGAAAATAGCCAAAGCCAGAAAAGGATTGAAAAGCAAACCAAAGAATGAAAGTAATGATAATGCGATTGCGTCGAGTTCTGAGTCGGAATCTAACTCTGAATCAGATAACGAAGATGATGATGATGATGTTGTCAGTTTAAAAAAATTGAAACCAAGAAAGAAGAGTTTTCTTAAATATGGTAGGAGAAGATCTGATGCAGTTCTTCCCGATATTAATTTTAAATTTGAATTTGATACTGGTGAGAATGATGAACTAGAAGCTGGTAATCAAGAAACACGTATTAAAGAGCCAGAAGAAGAAGATATTGGTGAAGAAGTGGATTACTCACCGGAAAATCCTGTCGACTCAAACAATGTCCCTTCTTTGGAATTTGAATTTGATCATCATTTGATTGAAGTACCCAAAATAAATGAAGAAGAGTTGAATTCAGATGAAGATTATGAGATTGATGATAATGAGTTGCTAGCAACATTACAAGCTGAAAATGATGCAGAGGAGTTTTTACCTCCAATTACAAAAGGAAATAGCCAACCCCAGCGCAATGATTCACTTATCTCTTCTACTATTGAAGAAGAAGAAAACGACAACGACAACGAAGAAGCAAGCAAAGGAGGAGATGGTGAAAATGATGATGATGACGACGACGACGACGACGAAAATGATCCATTTTTGAAAGAAGAAGAGAAGTATCTTGTTAATGAATTTGAAACTAATGGGTTTGATGAAAATGAAGAAGACGAAGATGAAGATGATTTGCATACTTTTGATAGTGATTTCTCAACTACTAATCGCATTGTCAATTCTTTTAAAGGTATCGGAGAAGATCGTAGTAAACCCATTGTCAAATATGAAAGTAGTGTTTCTGGTGGTAGTGATTACGACGAAGATGATTATATTGATTTGATCAACTTTGATGTTCCCTTATTTGACGATAAAAATGGGCATCTTGATGGTGGCAAGAAAAATAGTCATCACAAGGGAAATACTGATAAGTTGAAAAAAGATAAAGTAAAGCAAAGAGCCAACAGTAACCACAATAGTGACGAAGATGATGATTCTTATTTATGGAATTATTTTTTCAGTTCTGATAATGATTCATCGAGTGAAGAAACTGACGATAAAAACAATTCCAAAACAGTCAACAAAAGTAGAAAGAATAAAAAGAACAAGAAGGCTTTGACTAATAATGCAATTACTGGAGCTGACGAATTATTTGAACAAATTGAAAATGATAATACATTCAAGAGCAAAAGCAAGTCTAATCACCATGGCAATTCACTTTACAAGGCATATAGTGATTCACCAATGACTATCCAGGATCTTGAGGCTGAAATTAGAGCAGGGGCTGATGACGATGACGATGATGATTATGATAGTAGTGAATCTACTGATGTTGATGAAAGTTTACCAAAATCATCGTCAAATAATAGTTTGGTTGGATCTTCCAAAAAAGCTACCGAGGTGTTATCTTCAAAAACCGCTGATTATAGACCACCTAAATTGGGTTCATGGGTTACTGTTGATTGTAAACCATTTGGAGTAATTGATGGATTATCTACCAGAACATTACAATTGAATAAATCACAGGAGCCAAGAAGTGCTGCTCAAAGTGGTACTTCTCATTCTACTAGTATAGTGAATTCATCTAATGGATCTGGTCTAGGTCTACCGACAACTTCAATCGCATCATCACTTGCTGCTAATCCACGTAAAAGTATAGTGGTTGGACCAACAAATGTACCATCACTGATGATATCATCTGACGATCTGGCATTGGGATTAGATGAGTTATTAAATGTGAGTGAATTGGACAATGATGATGAAAATGATGTGAAAATATGGCGAGATTTCAATAATAATCAAAATAAGAAAAAGATCCCCTTGGGTGCATTTAGAAACAAATCAGTGCTATATAATAACCACATATATCAAGATGATCAACATCACCATCTCCATCGTCGTAATTCAAATGCCGACAAGAAGTTTAATGGCAGTGGTCACATAAAGAAACAACAACCTATACGTCGTCAAAGTCAATCTAAAATTGAAAGACGTCGAGCATCAATTGTTGAAGCAGTTTCTCAAGGTTATCGACCAACTAAATCAGGATTATTTAGTGAAACGGCATTGGCTGATGTTGAAGAATTGTTAGGAGATGATCGTGATTTGATGGAATTGATCCAAGGTTTATAATTGGGAGTCAAGAGTTTTGGTTTTTTATTATTTTTTTAATTAGGGATTAGGAATTTTTTGGAATTTGGTTTTATTATCCTGGTAGTTTTGAATTTTTTTTTTTTATTATTATAAATCTATTTTTGAAGGAAAAGGAAAAGGAAGAGGAAGAAGAGAGTTTGATTTTATTCTAGTTGTTGTGCAATTTTAATACCGTGAAATGTTTATTTGAAATAAATCATAATATGTTTAACTGTAATAATTATTGAAGTTTTGTTAAGATATTGTAAAATAAAATTATACTATAAATGCCTTACTCCCATGTCCTTTATTATCTCTTTCTCCGTTTAGGTTTTCTTCTTGCATTTTTCTTATCTCTACTCAAATCAAAATATTTTTCAGTACCAACATCATGATTATGTTTATAAATCCAAGTAACATATATCCCATCAGGATCTTTTGGTGTTACTTTCATTTGAATTTTAGCAGGACAATTGGTTTTAATCGTTGGTCCTCTCTTTCTTTTTTTCCTAAGGGGCACCAGACCTGTTTCATTTGTCCCTCCGCTACCATCATCATCATCATCACCACCATTATTATTATTATTATTATCGTTACTCTCTTGATCATTAGTGGTATTGATATGATTTAAACTAGTTTGAGTATAACTTCCAGCAAAATTACATTCAAATTGCATGAATTCTAAATTTATTGAGTGCTTACCTGGTTTAGCTTTATCACAAACCCAATGAACTATTTGTTTCCTATCTTCTAACCAAGTTTGAAAAATATTTTTGTTGGGGAATCGATAATATCGACATTGTAAATGACGTCGTGGGGTGGTTCCTGTTCCTATACAAAATGGTTCAATGTCTGAAAGTGTCATGTTTGGCAGATAATGAATTTCTGTTATGGCTGATATTTGGGTTTCTTCATTGGTGTTATGGGGATGTTGTTGTGAATGGTTATTGGACATTTTGGAGTTAGTTTTTGTTTACAATGGTGAAAAGTAAAGAATAAACATCATCATCTAATTTTTGTATTGAAAAACCAAAACAAGGGTTGGGAATTCGGAATCAGGTTCGTGTTTTTTTTTTTTTTTTTTTTTCTTTCAGTGCGGAAATACCATAAACCGAAAAAGAAAAATACAAAAATATGTCTCTTGAATTGGAAAGAATTCCTGTTGTGATCTAACTGGTAACGATAAGTAAAGTAATTTGTCAATATAATGTTCTCGATAATGACAATAAGTTTGAAAAATGTTTCTTATTCTTTTACGGCTGATTTTGAGATCAGTAAAGATGATGGCTTATCTATGGCCACGATTTAAACACATGTATTAATTTGTACTGAAAATTCAGTGTACGTCCCATTAAATTTCCACTTGCCAGTTTTCTGACCTTACCAGCGATCACATTATCATCATCCCAGATAGAAGCCATCGCGATATATCACTATTATAGATTTTGACATCTTCTTGGCATGAAATTGTCCACAAAAAGGTTATCCCTTGTAGTTGCAATATCCAACATGATTTGAAATTTTTTTTGGAGGGGTAATAATAACTCCTGCAAGTTTTCAAGTTGATCGTGTGATTTAATGTATCTTAATTACAACCTCAACTAAAAAAGCAACTGAGTGTAAACAATGCATTTATAGATTTTACAAGAAATTCTAAACTTTATTACAGAAAAGTTTTTAGATTTTAATTATTGCAACATTAGTTCCAGATATTGTTTGTTCTCATTGAAAATTAACAACTCCAGACTAGAAATCAGCTCTACTCAAGCTGTTGAGCACAGAACAGTATTTGTAATCCAAGAATTTTGTTGGTGTTTCGTTTAAATGCACAATTTTTAATTCAACGAGGCTTTGAGCCATACTCAATAATAAGTACACTCATACACTAAGTAATTGACACATTTCAAGAAAAATATGAATCGAGCTTGGAAATTGAGATGAGATTCTGCAACTAAAACAAAGAACTAAATCGATCATCTTCATCACCTTAATAAATACAAAACTGGCACTACGAACACACTTGGTAGTAGTTTTTGTATGCATTATGCATCAACACTCTTTCAAACAAGTTATATTTAACCGAATACCTGATTTTCCCCTCCGCCCTCTTCCGTCCCCCCTCGCCCTCTCTGTTTCCATTACTCTTTTTCTCTTCCTTTGCATCCGAAACAATAATGAAAATATCTTAAGTATCGCCAAGATGTTACCAACAAGAGTTTATTTCATCTTCTTGTAGTTGTCGAACGAAAAGAACGATCTTGGTTCGAAAAATAACACGTGCTTGAATCGTGTGAATCACAACGAAAATCTCATCTCATGCATTTACGAAGTTTTTGTTATCCACAACAACAACAACAACTACTACTACTACCACTATACATATACAGGATTTTTAGTTTTTCATAACTTCTCAGAACCAACTTTTTATAATCTTCATAACCATTCTTATTGTTTTCAAACTATTAGGAATGATAAACTTTTGGATAATTACTTTAAAATTAATATTTGCTTAATTTGTTTTTTTTTTACTTTTTCGGGAAATGCACAGGTTTTTCTAATGTGTTATGAGCTTAAATTTATTTCATGATTCAACAACTTATCTTAACGATGAATAAAAAGTACTTTAATGTTTTAAAGTTCAAGATTACATTTTCCTTTTTCTTTCTATCTAGAGTCTTACGTCACTCTGTTGTTTATATACTGTTTTTAGTAAGAAATAAGAGTGTACAATCATTCAACACCATCACATGATTTAACCTTGCCTTGTACCAGTTGTTGTGGATTAGTAGTTACACAAAACCTTATATCGATAATAAGAGAGATGGATAGGGATGTGATAGAAGGGAAGGGATGTAAAAAATAAACAGAGTTCTTTTAAGAATATGACAGAACTCATGTGTGTGTATGTGTGGGTTACAAAAATGGTAACCATAGTTGTCAGTCAGTTGTCATTCATTCATGCTAGTTTGGGAAATGATGACAACTGCAAAAATGTTGCACCCAAAAAAAAAAAAGAAGAAGAAACTATACTTGAGAAACACGTTGATGCCCATTCCCACAGTGAGACCAAAAGAATGACACAATAGTTAAGATTTATGCATGTTCTTTTAATTTGGGTAGCTTAATTCTTTTTTATAAATGATTTGCTTATTTATTTATTTATTATTTTCTTCAATTTTAGCTATTTATAGAAGAAATAGTAAAAGAGTAAACAACCTATATTAAGAGGGGGAGGGGGGAAGTTTTTGATTAGTCTATGTTGCTGAACTATCAATACAGCATACAGTCTTGAATTGAACAAAAATAGGCTTACATGTATTGGTTATTCTTGCTCCTGCATCATTCTTTTGTAACAAAATAATTCTACAGTGGCTGTTAATAATGTTTCAAACAAGGCTTAAACAGTTGTAAGATTTTTTAAAAAAAGACCAGGCACAAATGGTTAGGGTTAAAAAATTTTCTATACCTCCTTATTTTTCATATCATGATTTACATGAATAATTTTAGAAAATATAAAATAGATACTTCTAGACCTTTCTCTTTCTTCTTTTTTAAAATAATTCTTTCTTTTAGAAAAGAGTCTTTATTGAAGTTGTTGAAATATTTATAAAAAATATCTTAGTGAATTGTATGAGTTTTCCTCTGAAATGATTCAAAAACTAATTAAGAATAGACAACGCCTGAAATGGGTTCTATTCACCGGTGCATCAATATGGATATTTTTCATCCTAGATTTCATGAATTCAAATTATTACAACACGGAAAGCCATATACTGTCATATTCCATTTATAACGTATATGACAATCTACATGAGGAAACCGAGTCTCCACTGAAATCTGCCTTGTCATCGTCATTACTCGAACCTTCAACAAATCAACAAACTAGCGACTTCAAAAACCATTTACTTTACAAATCGTTAATAAGCAGTCTATTCCAGAACACTACCAAACAAACAAAAGATTTAAACTCAAATATCTATGATGACATTTTCAGCAATCATAAACTTGAGACAGTTTTGGGAACATTGTCATTCAAAGAGAGATGTGATTTGTATTTCAAAAATGTTTTCGCTGAAGATGTGAACTGGCATTTCAACCCTGATACAAGGTATGATATGCATTTTGATAAAAACACTAAAGAGTTCAAAGACTTTATCAAAGTGAAAGAACTAGTTATACAAGAAAAGTTTGACAAGATGAAAGAAAAATTCAAAGAAGAAGATTATAATAGAGAATTGAGCAAATTAAAGAAATCTATGTTTACTGATTTCTTGAATGAAAAATTTGAACAAGAGATTGTAAATCGATTATCAACTTTTAGAATCTTCAATAAATGCTATATAACAAACGACGAAACTCCTCAAATCAACAAGATCAACCAATTTATCACTAATCAACAAAAGTTAGTCCAAGATATTCATCGTGATGAAAGTGGAAATTTTTACAAGAGTAAAATAGATAAATTAAAGTTAACAAACAAGGAAGCTTTGGTTGATTTGATGGTTACTAAATCATCGACATTTGAACATAGAGTTTACCCTTGGATATCCAAGGAATACCCAGTATATGAACGATGGACAGGCAAAGTTTATCATGAGCCACCAAATTATTATGAAATTTTGAATCATGATCCAATGCAAAAAACTCCTAAAAAAATCCAACAATCAAACAATGCTGCTCAGCCATTTTTAAAACAATTTAAAAATAAATTCAATGGTAGAGGGATAGTTTTAACTATTGGGAATCAACATTCTGACTATGCTGTGAGTTTAATTCATTTGTTACGAGCTTTGGATAACAAATTACCTATACAAATTGTTTATTATGACGATGTTAATGAAGAATCAAAACGGAAAATAGTCACTGCTGCACAAGAAGATTTCCGATCTTTACCACATTCATTTGAAAAAGTTGCCCATTTATTTGGTGATAAGTATATCAATTCCCAAGGTAAAGGATTGCAACCACAAGAAGTTTGGTTTGTGAATGCCTATAATTCCATTCATAAAAATTATCGTGGGAAATTTTCTCGATTCGGTAATAAATTATTGGCTAGTTTGTTCAATTCTTTTAGTGAGTTTATGTTGATTGACGTTGATACTGTTTTAATGCAACCTCCAGAATATTTCTTCCAATTGAAAAATTATCAAACAACTGGAACTTATTTTTTCAAAGATCGATCAGTTTTGCAAAGAAGAACAGTGGAGGATGGTAAGTTTTTTGAACGAATGGGTCCATCAACAGTCGACCAAATGATGTTTGATATTCCCATAATGACAAATTATACTACCACAAGAGAATTATTTAGAGGATTGCAACATTATATGGAGTCGGGGTTGGTGATGATCAATAAAGATAAACATTTGAATTCAATCTTAATGATCACACAAATTAATCTTATAGGACCCATTACAGGGAAAGTTTGGGGTGATAAAGAGTTATTCTGGTTAGGATTTGCCATTAATGGTGATGAAGAATATTATTTTGATGACAATTTTGCAGCCGCAATTGGTGAGTTGACTCCGCCACAAGACCGAGCCCGCAAAGATGGGACATGGCATCATTCAAAAGAAATTTGTTCACCGCACCCAGGACATGTCAGTGGAGATGACAATCATAGTTTATTATGGATAAATTCAGGGTTCCGTTTCTGTCATCAAGCAGATGAAGTTAATTTCGAAAAAGAGGCGAAAAAGAAAACTCGGTTAAAACATTTACACACAGCAGACCAGTTTAGAACTTTTTATTATAATCCATTAAGAATAACTCATGCTGTTGTACCACCATTAGATCAAGATTTGCAAGATCGTAAAAATGCTATGGATGAACCAACTAGCGGATGGTTATGGGAGTCGGGTTATTGCAAAAGATATATGTGGTGTGCTTACTCAAGTGTTGGTGGGCCACAAAAGCGTCCTGATGAAAAGGATGACACAGTAGATAACAATGAAACTAAAGATAACACGTTAGATGGTATATTGGTGGAATATAATCAAGATGAAATAGCCTTGTTTAATTATTTGGGTGACATTTGGGTAGGCACGGAGTAAATAGAGTATCAACTAATATAGATAGATAGTAATAAATTAATAGATAGATAATAGTTGTTGCTTAATCATTATAAAGTAATTAAACTTATGTTATACCTTTGATACAAGCCACTAACCAACCATCCAACCATCCAACCAACACCCCGTTGCCATAGTTTGAAAAACCATTTGACAACCAATTAGAATGGTCGTGTGTGATAGTAAAGAAAACGGAGCAGTTGGGTTTTTTTTTTCCAACTTATGCACGCCCTAAAAAAAAGTTGTATTTCTTCAATTCAATTCAATTCAAAGGGCAAAAAAAAAACCATCATCTAACAACAACAACTCATTACAACTCATCTTCAATCCATTCTATTTCTTTATATCAATCACAAACCAATATTCAATCAACTGTGATCATTATCATCAAGAACAAGAAGAAAGACTTGGAATATTCATTACTAGTTTAATTTATTTTTTTTGCTATCAAACATTTTTTTTTATTTTTCGTGAACAAACTCTGTAAAGTGTTTATATTCTATATACGATTCTAAATTTTTTTTTTTTTAATTATTTTTATAATATTTTGATTCTTGATATATATTTACACTTTCCCCTTTTTTTAACCACATCTTCTTGCTGGAGTTGAATTCATTAGCTAAATCTGCTACTCGTGAACCACCGGTATAGATCACCAAAAAACATTATTAGACAACCAGAGAGACAAAAAAAAAAATGGAAGAGCCAACAAAACGTGTGACTAGAGTCAATCGTGGTCAAAATATGAAAAGACACATTGAAGAATTATTATCCAACGATGTAAAATACTTTAGCAGTCAAAGTACCGAATCTACAAACAAAAAACAAAGGGTCGAGAAAGATGTGAAGGTGACGAAATCAGATACAGAAGATCATGCAGATACTAGCTCTCAGGATGAGTATGACGGTGAAGTGAGGTGTCGACCATGCGGTGCCACAAAAGACAATTACGATGAAGATGAAGATACTTTAGGGGATATGGTACAGTGTGATCAATGCAAAACTTGGCAACATGCAAAGTGTATGGGATATAAGACCAAACGTTCAATACCCAATATTCATAAATGTGATGTTTGTACTGGAAAACCCATACCACAATCCAAACGAACCTCCAATACAAAGACCATCAAGGAAGAAGAAGAAGAAGAAGAAGAAAACGATGATGATGACATTATTGAGATTACTGATGTTAAGGAAAAGAAGAGTTTTGCTAATTTGAAGGATGAAGTTAGAATCAGTACTTTTAAAGCCTTCTACAATTTTTTCAAAAAGGTTATCCCTAAAGATGGAGATAACACTACCGAGGAAGCAATAGAATCTCGAGTCAATGATATGGCATTGGAAATTGAAAGTATAATTCATGAAAACTTTTCTGGAAAGGCTTATCCAACAGAAGCAAGAAGGATTTTATTTGTTTTGAAAAAGCATTTTATGCAAGAAATATTTGATAGGACCATTACTTTTAAGGATGTTGTTCATAAAACTCCCCAAGAAATCAATGCAGATATTGCTAAAATTGAAAAACAAAATAAAAAAAACATCAAAAACATTATTCTTACAGAAAATGATAATACACAGATTATACGAAGAACACACAAGGGGGAAATTATTAAAGAGAATGATTTTGAGAGATCAAACCAAATTGATGAGAGTATTACCACAAGAAAAGTTGATCATCGTCATTTTTCTCCAGATATAGTCCCAGAATCCAACTTTATATCTCATACAAAATCTCAAAGCAAAAGTTACAATAACTTGAATCCAAGATTTGATGAAGATGATGAAGAAGATACTGCTACTCGTGAAAATGAAGAACAAGAAGAAGAAGAAAAAGAAGAAGGTACAAAAGCAACAACAGAGGTAGTGGAATCAGAAAATTCCGAGACCAACCAACTTCAAGGTGAAAATAAGAGCACACCGAAATCTTCAGAATCATTAAGTGATGTTGATTCACCCAACCACAATGAAGCTGACGATGGTCGTCTTTATTCATTTTTATCTGGTGTTGATAATCCAGTTACTGGTGAAAGAAAAGTTGAAAACAAACATGTTTGGTCTGGTAGAATCACATTTCCAGAATTTGCTACATTTAAAGCCAAAGGAGAATTTTATACTAGCACTGATTACAATGACAAACCAATGGACCACTTAATAAACACCACCAAAGATATTTTACATTTACCTGCGTACACTATTCTTGGACGACTCGATAGACATGTTGCTGATAAGTATTTACCAAAAGTAATTGGATCTCGAGATTTTTATTTTGTTCAAATTTTAAATGATGATGCCAATGACGATCAATTTCAAAAATTGTATCAATATTTATTGATTAAAAATAAAGTGGGTGTTTTAAGTGGCCAACCATCTTTTGTAAAAGATTCTTATTTGATTCCAATTGATTTCAGAGATGAAAATTTACCCCCATTTTTAAAGAATTCTCGACGTGATTTAAGAATTGGGTTGTTTGCATTATTTGTGGTAAGAAAGGATTATCAACCAAGAGCAAGAAGTTTTGAAACTAATGGCAATAATCATCATCAACATGCGAAGGAGAAGGAGAATGAGGAGGAGGAGGAGGAGAAAGGAAGAAATCAATCTTTATCTGAAGTTGGTCATTTTACATCTAATGGTGTACAATCAATTGGAAATAAACAAGAAACTCAAGATCATAGGTTGGATGATATTTTAAGTCAATTAAGCTGATAATATTTGGTAACTAATCCTGTTCTTTTGTATATATGCATACTCTTTAGTTCAAAATCATTTCATTCATTTGTAATATTAATAATTTTTTTATTTTCATATTCTTATATGTTTTGTATTCGACTTGTTGATGATTCTTTTATTATGGTATGTTTTATTTAGTTTTTAGTTTTATTTTATATATATAATGAAAATTTGTTTTTAATTAATATGAAAATAATGTAAACCATGTAAACCATGTAAACCATGTAAACCATGTAAACCATGTAGATAACCACCACCAAGAGTTTTAACTATGATCTTTGGTGAAATTCATATAATATCAATATGGTAAGACGGGGCCGTTACAATTTTTCTAAAAGTGTGCACAACTTGAATGGAGGAAAGCAAAAACAAAAACAAAAAAAGGGAAGACTACTAAAAACGGATTCGGTGATTATTGTTTTTTTTTGGGGGGGAGGGGAGAATTTTTATTTCATTACACGGTTTAAAATTATGATAATATAGGTGATTATGGATACACAGGTTGATCAACACGTATTACCACAATCTGCCTCATCAAAGAATTCACAATTTCAACACCAACAACAAGGTCAAGATTTAGGTCAAGGTCAAGGTCAAGTTCATTCTACAGTTAATGTTAATTTAGAACCTACACAAAAGGATTCTTCGATTTTCAAAGATTATGAGGACCATAATTCAAGTTTAATATTTGGAGGAAATATAATAAATGATGATACTGAATTGTTACCGACAATAGAAGATGAAACAATTGGTGATAAAACAATTGAAGATATAACTGAAGCTGATGATGACACGATCAGTCCATTTCTGAAAAAACTTCAAGAAATGATTAATCAAGAAGGACAAAATAATGGGATACGAACACATTCTGAATATTTGAAATCATATTCATGTGAATCTTCTAAAGATGGTGGCGGGAATGGGAATGATGATACACAAGTATTAATACAGAGACATTACCATAGTGATGATAATTATAATATTGAATCTTTTAATGATACAATTCAGAAACAGAGAAGTAATTCTAAACTTTTCATACAAGACAATATAGATACTCAAGATGATCAAATGGGAGATACACAAATTATAAGAAAACCTTTGCCCGATACTCAAATAATAGGGAAAGCATTGTCTGATACGCAAGTAATTAATAACGCGTTACCTGATACTCAAGTAATAGGAAAGGTTCTACCCGATACTCAAATTATACAAAAAGTACTACCGGACACTCAAGTCATAAAAAAGGCATTACCTGATACACAGATAATACAAAAAGCATTACCTGACACTCAAGTGATACCCAAACGTCTACCTGATACACAAGTGATACCCAAACTTTTACCTGACACACAAGTGATACAGAAAAACAACATCCCTGATACACAAGTGATACAATTGCCAGAAACTCAATCTCAAAGCTTATTATATTATGATTCACAAAAAGTTCTACATTCATCACCTGCAGACCAATCACAGATAGCCTCGAAATCACCTTCACATAATAATAAAAATAAAAAGACTTTTAAATCCCAAACACAAGTGTTGAATACCCAAGATTTATCTGATATATCTACTAGTGAAGACACATTACAAGAACATACCACTCAAAGTGTAATTGAAATACAAACTGATAGTGATGATAATGATGATGATGATGATGATGACAACGAGGATGAGAAAATTGAATCTAATTATTATGATGATTCATTGACTGCTCATCAATTTAAACGTAAATTGCTGTTAAGTCCACAAAAGATAAAACGAAGAAATACAGAATTGATACCATCAAGAACAAATAAAAGTAGTCTATCAACAACACTGTTGTCATCGTCATTATTATCAAATAATAATAATAATAATAATAATAGGGATTTCCTTAAAACTCCTGGGTTAAGACAATATTCAGTTCCATTAGTTTTGGCTTCTCCGACAAATCCATTATCATCTTCATCACCATTAAAGAAAAAATTAAAATTAAAATTGAATAACAAGGGGGAAGTAGAAGAAGAGGAAGAAGAAGAAGAAGAAGTTGATAAATCAATTCAAACAGATAAAATTGAAGAAGATACAACTAGTATAGATATTATTGCCCCATTACCTTCTTCACCTAATAAAGGAGGAAGAGGAAGAGGTGGTGGTGGTGGTGTTAAAATTCTGTTTGAAGAAGAACATGAACCTTCTGATTTAGAAGAATTTGATATTGATAGTGATCAAATAAAAAAGAAAAATCAGGATTTTATTGAAATTGATGATGATGAGGAAGAGGAGGAGGAGGATGAGGTAGTCGAAGATGACGATGACGACGATGATGACGATGACGACGATGACGACGATGACGACGACAATTCAGAATCTAAAAAACAATCAGATGAAATAATCCCAATTATAGCACCAAAATCAAGAATCAAAAAACGAATAATTGATTTACAATCAATGAATAGTAATACTAATGATGAAGAAGAAGATATTGATTCTATCATTGAAGAAGAAGAAGAAGACAATAATAATACTGAACCCAATATTTTACGTCAAGAAAAATCCAACACTTTAACAGAAGATGATATTATTAATCATGATAGTGTATGGGCCATATATAATTTAAAAATGTATACGGGGAAAATCGTTGCCAAATATATTGAAGATCTGAATATTGAATTTTATGAAGGAACATATAATATTAAAAATGTTGATTTAAATGTATTAGATATTCGTATTGGTGATACTGTTAATATTAAAGGCAATCGTCATAAATATATTGTTACCGGATTATCAACTCTCACAACCAATGGTGGTGGTGATATAAAATGTATGAGGGGGTATAATGTTGTTTATTTAAGAAGGTGTCAACAAAAACCTAATTCTGGTAAATTATCAAAAGAAATTAGCTGAAGGTATATTATTACCATCAACACCCAAAAAATTACAGAAATATAAATTACCTTCAACACCTTTAAAATCAATAAAATATACCAACAACAACAACAATAGTGAGATAATCAAGCCAAATTCAAATTCATTGGTGGCTGAATCAGAGTCAGGATTATTTCAAGGAATGATATTTTGTATAACTAGTATTGATGGAGATAGAAAATTACAATTAAAATCAATGATTGAAACTAATGGAGGTATATTATGGGATAAAGAAATTCATGAATTATTTCTGTATCATGAACGAGAACGAAAACGAAAACGAAAACAAGAACAACCACTACGAAAAGGGTCAGAAATTTCAATTTCATTGTACTTATCATGTGATTTAGAAATAGTTGAAACATTTAATTTTATTGCATTAATAAGTAATAATTTTTGTCGAAGTGCTAAATATTTACAAGCATTAGCATTAGGATGGCCAATTATATCTGATATTTATATTGATGATTGTTTAAAAAATAATCATCACAAATCAAAATGGATAAATTATTTATTACCATCAGGATTATCGAAAAAATTAAATACGATTAAAAGTATTGATATATTTAAATTTAAACAAAATTATGATATGGGTAAAAAATTAATTGATCAATTTAATAATAATCATCATGTTTTCCAAGGATTAAATATATTGATATTACAAAATAAATCTATAAATTATAATTCAATGGAAACTTGTAAATTTATATTTTATGCATTTGGAGCTC
>OKKB01000314.1_pt1 | contig 15569 bp, 4 predicted proteins | sample 1613931 | NCBI WGS metagenome assembly OKKB01 (sample SAMN04436893, study PRJEB24849) | human gut metagenome | biome: human gut; feature: NICU; material: stool | host: Homo sapiens | place: USA: Saint Louis, MO | collected 2012-02-08
TGCCATTCGAAAATTGCTCTCAACTCCAACGGGCAAGCCAACACTTAAAAAAAAAAAAAATAGCAAACCTCGAAGAGAACAACTCTAACAAGCATCTTCTTCTTTCTTCTTTCTTCTTTAGTGTCGGTCTTGTACTTTTCATATATTAGAATTATCATTATGTCGGAAGTTAACATTGATGCAGGATTGTTTTATAAACGATTATCAATTTTTCAAAAACAATTAACTGCCAACAATATTCCTCAAGCATTAATTATTGTTGGTGCTCGTAGTGATGATAACACTTATAAAAAATCAACAGTTTTACAAAATTGGTTATTAGGTTATGAATTCATTCATACAGCAATTTATATCACTGATAAGAAATGTATTTTCATTACTTCGGAAGGGAAATCCAAACATTTAAAACATTTGACTAATCAAAAACCTGATTTGGTTGAATTATGGATTAGAACTAAAGATGTTGAACATAATAAACAATTGTTTATTAAATTATTGGAAACAATGACAAAATTAGATTCTAAATATGGGAAAATTTTAAAAGATAAATATGATGGGAAATTTATTGATGAATGGAATCAAATTTTGAATGATGATAACAACAACAACAACAACAATACCACCAACGACCACGCGTTGAGTGCTGTTGATTTGGCCGTTACGGTTTCTCAAGCATTAGCAGTTAAAGATTCTGAAGAGTTTAATAATACCAAGATTGCATCTAATGCCAGTGTAGTTATGATGGATACATTTGTTAATGATATGATGATTATTGTTGATGATGAGAAAAAAATCACCAATAGTCAATTGACTGATCAAATTGAAGATAAAATTGAAAATAATAAATGGTATTTAAAAACTAAATTAGGGAAAAATTTATTACAATCAATTAAAGATTTTGATCCAGAATATCTTGAATATTGTTATTCACCGATTATTCAAAGTGGTGGTGATTATGATTTAAAACCAAGTGCTGTTTCCACTGATAAACCATTAATTGGTGAAGGGGTCATTTTATCATCAATTGGTTTAAGATATAAATCTTATTGTTCTAATATTGCCAGAACATTTTTAATTGATCCAACTAGTGAAATGGAAACTAATTATGATTTCTTATTACAATTACAAAAATATATTGTTGATAATTTATTGAAAGATGGTGTCCCGGCTAATAAAGTTTATCAAGACACGATAGACTATATTAAAAAGGAAAGACCAGATTTAGTTAATCATTTCACGAAAAACTGTGGTTGGTTATTAGGTATGGAATTTAGAGATCTGACATTTATTTTAAATGCTAAAACTACTGATAGAAAATTGACTACTGGGCAAATCATTTCTTTAACTATTGGATTCAATAATTTATCAAATGATAAAAATGATAAAAATGATAAAAATGATAATAAGACAAATCATCAAAAAAATAAACAAACTTATGCTTTATTATTGACTGACACAATTAAAATTACTGATGATTCATCAATCTTATTAACCAATTATTCAAAAGATAGAGCTGCCATTAGTTTCTCCTTCAATGATGATAATGAGACCCAGAAGGAAAATAATAATAACAATAATAAACGACCAGGATTATCCCAGACATCAAACACCACAGCCTTGAAGTTAGAGTCTACAGAAAATACTGCTATTCTTAAATCGAAATTACGTCATGAAAATACTAATGCTGATGATGCCAATTCTGAAAAATTAAGACAAGAAATTCAAATAAAATTACATGAAAAAAGATTACAAGAAGGATTAGCAAGATTTTCAAAAGCTGATGCCACTGATGCTGATGATTTTAAACCAATTTTTAAAAAATATGAATCTTATGTTAGAGAATCACAAATCCCTAATAGTGTTAATGATTTAAAAATTCATATTGATTATAAAAATCAAACAATAATTTTACCAATTTCTGGTCGTCCCGTTCCATTTCATATCAATTCTTATAAGAGTGGATCACAAAATGAAGAAGGAGATTTCACTTATCTTCGATTAAATTTTAATTCACCAGGTGCTGGTGGGAATGTCACCAAAAAACAAGAATTACCTTATGAAGATTCCCCTGATAATTCATTTTTAAGATCAATTACTATTCGGTCAAGAGATCGTCAAAGAATGGTTGATGTTTATAAAGCCATTCAAGATTTGAAAAAAGATTCTGTTAAACGAGAACAAGAAAAGAAACAAATGGCTGATGTTATCACTCAAGCTAATTTAATTGAATTAAAAGGTTCAAGAGTTAAAAAATTAAATAATGTATTTATTAGACCAACACCTGATACGAAAAAAATTGGAGGAGTTTTACAAATTCATGAAAATGGGTTAAGATATCAATCACAACCACAATCACAATCAAATTTTAAAAATGATCAAAGAGTTGATGTATTATTTTCCAATATTAAACATTTATTTTTCCAACCTTGTAAAGATGAATTAATTGTTTTAATTCATTGTCATTTGAAAAATCCAATCATGATTGGTAAAAGGAAAACTTTTGATGTTCAATTTTATCGTGAAGCTAGTGATATGGCATTTGATGAAACTGGTGGTCGTAAACGGAAATATCGTTATGGAGATGAAGATGAATTACAACAAGAACAAGAAGAACGAAGAAGGAAAGCCCTCTTGGATAAAGAATTTAAAGGATTTGCTGAATTAATTGCTGATTCTTCTCATGGTATGGTTGATTTAGATATTCCATTCCGAGAATTAGGATTCCAAGGGGTTCCATTTAGATCCTCAGTATTATGTGTTCCTACAAGAGATTGTCTTGTTCAATTAATTGATCCACCTTATTTAGTCGTCACATTAGAAGAAATTGAAATTGCTCATTTAGAAAGAGTTCAATTTGGGTTAAAAAATTTCGATTTAGTGTTTGTTTTCAAAGATTTTAATAAACCCGTGGTTCATATTAATACTATCCCCGTGGAATTATTAGAAGATGTTAAATCTTGGTTAACTGATGTTGATATTCCTATAAGTGAAGGACAAATGAATTTAAATTGGGTACAAATTATGAAAACTGTATTGGCAGATCCTTATCAATTTTTCATTGATGGTGGTTGGGCATTTTTAACTGGTCAAGGTGAAAGTGATGAAGAAGAAGAAAGTGACGAAGAAAGTGATTTCCGTGTTAGTGATGAAGATCCTCAAGATGAAGATGAAGAAAGTGATGATTATGCTAGTGAAGAAGAAAGTGATGATTATTCTGGAAGTGATGATGATGGTAGTGGTGGTGGTGGTGATGATGATTATGATGATTCAGAAATTGGAGAAGATTGGGATGCATTAGAAAGAAAAGCTGCTAAAGCCGATAGAAATTCTGGTTTTGATTAAAAAAAAAAAGAGAAACACCAATCGCCAAAAGCAACCAACAAGGCACGAATAGTGTAATATATATATATATTGATATATATTGATATATATATATATCTGTATGAAAATTGTAATACTTTTTTTTATAGTTTTGTATATTTTTTTTTAACTGCTGAAGTTTTAGTTTATTTTATTGTTGTATCAACACCTAACCTAATCTTCTTTTTTTTTTGCCTTTACGATAAATCTATTGACAGCCACATGTCTTTAAAATTCCACCAACTTGCTCCTGATCCACAAAGACCAACCCAAAATGGAGTTAAACAACCATCTCTTAATGACCAATGTAAAACTAATGGTAATTGAATAACATTTTTAAATAAATTAATTTGCCATTGTTTATTGTTACTCCATTTAGTCATTGGAGTTCTTCGAATAATTTCCATAATTTCAATTAATAAATAAACTCCCCATACTCGACAACACCAAATATAAGTTTCAATACACCACCATTCATTATTACCAGTTCCAATCCAATCATGATCAGTTAACCAACCTAAATTCTCTAAAATTTCTAACACAAGACAATTTAATGATTGTAATAAATTAATAAATCTATCAAATTTAGGAATTGATGTAGGAGAATTAGTGTTGGTGAATGCATGATATTCATCGATTATCCAGGGCATATATTTAATGGAATCCGTTAATCGATTGAAAATTCTTATATCGGCTAAATAACTATTGATTTTTTTCAAATGATAAGCTAATTTTGATGGTGTTCCTTCAGTATAAACTGGTGGTTTTGGATTTAAAATTTTCTCCAAATATGAAGTAGAGCCTCCATTATTTTCTTCTTTCTCTTTAGTTGCTGTTGTGGTTGCTGTTGCTGTTGCTGTTGTAGATATACCAGTAGTACTTTTCACTAATTGAATGAATTTATACCATTGATTTTTTAAAAAATAAAGAATTTTTGGTTTATTATTTAAAATTGCTGAAATTAATAATGAAAAATAACAAATAAAATATAAATTTTGATCAACAGTTGAAGATTTACTTAATACTTTATCATTAATTTCTTGATAAAATTTTCTTGAAAAAATTGATTTTTTCAAAATTTTTTGAAGATTTAATAATATAGATATTGGTAATAATGTTGTAGGTTTATTGGAATTACCATTGAGTTTTGAAATTGATGAAATATTAGAAATTCCCGAAATTGAACTCATTATCGGTTGTGCTGTTGTTGTGATGTTGTGATATTGTGATATTGTGATATTGAAGTACTTGATCTCGTTATAAAATAAATTGATAAGATAAAAACAAAGTCCCCACACATCCACACACACAAATCAATATCTATTTAAAAAAAGAAATCACCAGTTGATAAATCGTGAATAAAATTTTTGGGAAATTTAGAAATAATGGAATAGTTGTATATTTATATATTTATATATTGTTAATGAAAATGAAAGAAAACAATACAGCACAGTTTAGAATAATTCAAAACCTGCTCCGGGGGGGGGGGGAAAAAAAAAGCCCCCCGATAAGTAAGAGTAAGAGTAAGCAAAGTACTTTTGTGGGAATTGTAATCGCATAATATTTCATTGGAGAAAATTTTTTGTATCTAAACCAACGAATCTTAATTTAACCGAAATTTGGTAAAAGAACCGCGGCTAAAAAGAGAGAAACAGAGATAACTAACTAATTTAAGAAAGGTCGTGTAATTGTTTAATATCCACAGCACGTGATCTATTGTTTCAAATTATACACAACTTTGAATTCCTGGCCTAAATGGTATCAATATATATAAGCTGTCTTAACCTGTATTGGTAATATCTTTTTTTTGTAGAAATATAAAGTAACAATATGAAATCAATAATTGAGTGGAAATTACAGTATAAACCACGTGATCATGAGATAGCAACAGTAACAAATTAGAACAAAAAAAAAAAAGGAGCGGTGGGGACAAGGGGTGCGGGCAAGGGGTGGGGACAAGGGGAAGGGGAGTATATAAAGGAATAAATTTCGCGAGCTTTATTTCCAATATATTTTTTTTCAGTTGTATTAGCAATGTATTTCCTTTATCATGAGTTCAAGTTAGGTTTTTGATCTCTTTTATTGAATTCCTTTCTTAGAATCTTGTGATGTAAACCAGACTAATTGATCTTAATCTAGTATTAATAACACTGATGGGGAGATCATCTGGATGCCAGGCAATTTGAGATGCAAAATAATCTGTGACTCGGATGGATGCATGATAATGGTTGTGAATAGATCGAACTGGATTGATCTTGTGTTTGTTTATTTAATTGGATATTACTTACTAATGATTTTTAGGATGTTAAACTCTAGAGAGGAGGGGGGGACTGGTGATTGTCTCTCTTATCCTTTCCAGAGTGATTTTATATAAATATTACATTTGATTTAATATATTATTTATTATATTTTTTTGGAGTGCATTCTATAATTTTAAGTTTGTTGTAAGTATTTAAACTCTAGTTTTTCGTTAAAACCGTCTTGAACCTTCAAATGATCATAGACTACATTTTGGGTAATTAAATACACCTTTAGGTGAATTGTTCATTCATGAATATGTATGTATAATATAAATTAATACAATCTAACAATATAATATAATATAATATGGTTGAAGACAATTTTGAGATCAAGATCAACTCGATAAATTGTCTTGTGGTGTCTCTAGGGACTTTTTACTTCAAATCAGGGAATCCATCATTTCTATGAAGTACAGTAATGGCATCTTGACTCCCTCCATTACTTTTAATATTACTCAATTGACTTCTTAAAGCTTCTAATTTAACTCCTTCTTTTTCTTCAAATTTTTGTCTAGCACTTTCAGTAGCACTACCAACGACATCAAGCACCAATTCATTAATTTCTTCAACATCATCTTCCACTTGAGGAATTAAAAGATTCAAAATCACAGCGATAACCCCAGATAAACAAAATCCACTTTCAACAACAACAATAATAGCATTGAAAAACCCTTTTAAAGATTTATTACCACCTTGATAAGTGAAAACGTGTTCAAACCAATTAGGAAGCATTGTAGCTCCTAATCCAGGTAATACAGCTGCTGTCAAAACAAATCTATCTCTTCTAGTGAATTCAGTAGTCGAAATGATTTTAATACCACTAATGGCCACCAGACAGAAAAGGAAACTTGTCATACCACCAAGTACTGGTTTAGGAATTGATGTAATGGCACCAGCAAATTTAGCAAATACTCCCATAACAATTAAGAAAAATGCACACCAATAACCAACTTTTCTATTAGCACATTTTGTAATTGAAATAACCCCATTATTTTGAGCAAAAACTGACATTGGAGTCATGGTCATTAATGTTGAAAGAATACCACAAATACCATCACCCAAAACCCCACCTTGAATTCTTGATTCATACATTTCTCCAGAAACTGGTAAACGAGAAACATCACTAGTGGCAGTAACATCACCAATACATTCCATCATAAGGACAATATAAACAGCCAAAAATGGTAATACAACAGGACCATAAACTGTCAATTTAAATGTATGAACCCACATAAAACTAGCAGCTGGAGCAGCATCAACATTATCAGAACTGAAATAACCAGCAGCAGCAGCAACTATACAACCAATTAATAACCCAAATATAACGGCACAACTTTTCATAATGGGGGCCCCAAATCTTTCCGCTAAGATAATTGATACATAAACTAAAAATCCCAAACCAATGAATTTTGCATCACCCCAAGGTGCAGAAAATTTCCCATAAGTACAAGTATCAGAATCTTGACAACCGGCACCACCAACCCAATCAGTGAATCCACTTTCTACTAAATGAACTCCAATCAACATAACCACGGGTCCAGTAACCAATGGTGGGAAAATTTTTTGCAACATTGATGGTTTCATAAATGATAATAAGATTTCTAATAATGCACAACAACAAGCACTAGCCAAAATTTTCCCATATCCATCGGGACACGGTAATTTAGTGACACCATCACTGGCCATAGGACAAGTTCCATCGGCATACATCATTGGGAATGCCTTAGTGACAATAGTAATAGTGGCAAATGATGTCCCCACAACGGATAATAAACCTGTTCCTATATAATAAGGAGTTTTAGGAATATGAAATCTTGTGATTTGAATTAATGATAACACTCCACTAACAATCAATGATGTACTAACTAAATATTGTTCGATTTCAACTGATAAATTGGCCGTAGAGGCAACCATAATCGGTACAGTAACAATCCCAGCTAACATGGCTAATGCATGTTGAAAACCTAATATTGCTCCTAATAATATTGGCATATCGGAATCAACTCCGAAAAATGGTTGAGTTTTAAGTTCTTTAGTTATAAAAGGAATATCTGGAGTAAATAAATATTTATAATCATAATCTCCTAGAAGTCCATCTTTTGTGGTCCATTTACGAACCATTCGTTTTAAAGTCTTTTGAATAGCTGACATTATGATCGAGAGGCGCGGGGGTTGTGAGGGGTTGTGAATATGTTGATAACGTTTCTGCAAAAATTCAAAGAAAAAGAAAATAAATTATTTCATCATTTATTTATATTTCATCTTCATTTTCAAAGTTTCTAATCTCAAATCTAAAAAATTTTTTGATATATTGTTATTGATAATACTTCAAAAAAAAAAAAAAGCAATAGATTGTGATTGTTTTTGGAGAAGAGATTTGCAAAATTGGTTTCCTGTATATAGTGTACAGCTCTTTTTATATATCGTTGTTGTTGCCGCTGCATTTGTCCGTTATCAAAAAATTATAAATTAAGTAAGAGAGAGAGAAAAAGAAAGAGAGATAACGAAATCAATTAAGTATCTAATTTGATTGCAAATTCCCGATTACGGTTAATTTTGGATCTAAGGTTGATTTTGAAATATCTTTAAGAGTAAAAGACTGTGGTGTTTATTATCATCTATGCCAGTGAATGGATTGTCTCATTTTTAATTCTTCAAACCAAAGAATAGTTAACTAACAACATACAAGAAATCACAGATACATATATAGTGGGGTAAAACAATTTAAGAGGTGATAGCAATAATCAACATGATGTCTGTTCTCCACCTCCTCTGTTTTTCCCCATATTTGGTGAAACTGGGCTCAAGATTCTGCTCATTGGTCCAGATCTTTTTTGAAATTGTGGTTTTCAAATTATATTTGATAAGGCAGGAATATTTTCATGTTGATTTCACCAATTGTGATGAGATTAGAATTGAATTAAATTGAATTGAATTTTCTTTTGTGTGATTTAATTAATTGCCTTATCAATAAAATTTTATTGGTTCTCTATTAAAGAAATAGAAACAGTTCTCTCTTTCTGTGTGAGATTTAGTTTATGGCAAATATTTCTTTATTGCCTCAATTAAGATTAGAAGAAACAACAAGAGAACAAGAGAACAAGAACAAGAAAAAAAATATAGTAATATATATTTCTGGGCAATGCAGCAATTCTCGGATATCACCGAAAAAAAAAGATCTTAGCGGGCACGACTCGACTCTCTTGATATAAGCGAATTTTCAGTATCAAAAACAAATTAGAAATTACTCGGAAAAATATTCATCCTTTTATTTTTTCTATGAGGAATGATTGATTGATGAGACAATTGATTGTTAGAGATACTAAAACATCCGTTCGTATAATGATTATATTTAATGGTTTTCTGTAAAAGATAAGCCCATTCTTATCAAGCGGGTTTTTTCTTTTTTTTTTTTTTTTCGTCATCTTCTGGAAAAAGAATTTCGGCAATACCCACACAAAAAGGTCTGAAATTCTATCTATAGACTATTGTAAGACTACTCTTAACTCGTATAGAGAATAACCGTTGAAATTGATTGTTCAATCATTATTGTATCTTTTCCCTTTTTTTTGTTCTAACCATAATGTTAGAATAATTAGAAATTGTCTAAATATATATTCAGTTTAACAAAAAACAGAATGCTTGTAATAAGATTTGATTTCTAATTACTAATCGTTAATATTTAGTTTGGTGGGGTTTTATTTATCGAAGATGTAGCATTATTTGTATCAAATAGATAAAGAAACTTGAATTAAATGGCTTAATTTGTTGCAATAGTAAAAAAGAAGAAAAGTGGTAAGGAGTGAGTGAAAATATTTTTTGCAACAATTTGAGTAGAAATCTTACACCAAAAAGTTTGGACAAAAAAGTTTTTACTAAAATCTGAAAATCTACATGAATAGAACCGATCAATCAACATATACAGATTTCATGAGGAAAGATAGTTGCCCAAACCTTCTTGGTGATTAAGAAGGAGCACCAAATGTTTTACAAATATCTATATCAAGATTAATCATGTTTGTTAACCTTCTAGCCCGAAAGTACTTACAAATCAATAAACCACGAAACTAAAACTCCAACCTTTCATCCAAGATTGGCTGAATTGAGCCATACCAAGAAAGATAGCCAACAAATATATCTTCACTACTTCAAGTTTTTTTCTTTTTCTCATTTCTAAATCAATTTATTATACTTTTTTGTACATTATTTGATGTTATATTTCACTATATATAGAGAGCTGTTTTCACTTACAATAAACATTTGATTTCAAAATATATGTCATATCTTTTTTTTTTAGCAATTACTAATATGATGGCCCCAAATGATTTCATATATTTTGAATCAATCAATCAATTAATCAATCAAGAAGAAAAACTATAAAATGCATCACGATCTAAAAAAAAAAGTCAAAAAAAAAGTTAGACAGCAGAAAAACATTAATTTTGGAAATCTTTTTAATAAATTTCTTGGCAAAATGATTTATAAATAGTTTTTCACGTCACACGAGAGAGAGAAACAAACAGAGAGTCCAATGATGATATCATACTATTGGTATATTCGATTGAAAAATTTATTACTAGTATCTTATTGATTGTTATAAGTGTGTAGAGTGCCGACACACATACAAAATGTGTTGATTAAAAAATCTACCTATTGGTACATTTCAGTCAACAATACACCAAATTGGGATATATACACCAACAAACTTTAACTAGCTACCTAAATTCTAAACTAATCATAATGGGGGAGGGGGTGATACACTATAAATATTATAGTAAGTTACCCCTTTCATTCTTCTTCAACAAAACTCATTGTTATCAGGTAACTAAATAAAAAGTGTGTTAATAGTCGTGTGAATCAATTGAGCTTTAAATAGTAGCAATAATAAAATTTCTTTTTTTTTTCTTTCTCTTGTTCTTTTTTAGTCCAAATCTCACACGACTAATAATAACTTGTTTTTTACCCATAGTACATATACACACTAAAAAATCAATCGTACACAAAACTAGCACTATTATATTTCCGATGAATAATATCAAATTCATTGGTTCGGATTTCAACTCCTTAATAATTCGGGATTCATATCAAGTCACAAGAAAGACAAACTAAGCCTGGTTTAGAGTGTAGAGGTGGTAGATAGTTTCAAAAACAGAAGACAAACACTCTTGGATTGATTTATCTAGATTCTGGTGTTTGGTGTATAACTGGGTTTTTTTACCCGAACTACCGAATGATGTGTGTATATTTGGTGTTGGTGGTGTGTGACCATTGATAAACTTTCTTTGCTATAAGAAAACAACAAGAAAGAAAGAATTGGGTGAAAATTTCTTGAAATAAAAACTAAGCCACCACCAGCCACTACACTAATGTAAACTGTCTTGTGTTATCGGTGATTTATTTTTTTTTTTCGTAAAAAGATACGCTAAAGGTTGGTTTTATTTTTGCAATTAGAGTCGTAGATTAGAAAAGATCAGAAGAGACAGGACAATAGGTAAGACTGAACCCAAGAAATAGAAAACAACAACAACAACCGCAACAACGCGTTTGCATTTTATCTCGTGTACCTGAATGTACAGTACAGATATATGTTGTTAATCACCTCGTACTCATAGATAAACGCTCGGGATTATTCACCCCAAAATATAAATTGAGTAAATACATACATAATTTGAAAGTATAGGCTATTTTGGTTGTTAATCGAACCGGTTAAGCAAATTATCATTAACTCCGATAATCCCAGAGACAACAAAACAGACGATCAAAGAAACAAGAAAAAAAAGTTCCCAAGAATATTTACCATTGTGGTTATATATACTATATCCACACATACCACCACAACCAAGTAAAGAGTGTTGATGATTCTGTATTTTTTTCTTATTCCGAACCAACCTTCCTTCTCCCATTTTATTCGCACACGAGTGTACAAAGTTAAACAATCAAAAAAACAAACAAACACTCAACAATTAAAAATGATTAATCACCACTAAAATTTAGAGCATATAGTCTTAATGCGTGTTTGTGTGTAAGCGTACAAAAGCCACGGAACTAAAAAAGGGAGAGAGGGGGGAGACAATAATAATGGTAATAATAGGGAGATAATAGCAAGAATCGAGAGAAAGGAACAAAGTGTGAGTCGGCTGGTTTGTTATTGTTTTTTTGTTTTTTTCTTCCCCTATCTATTGTTTGATAATGTAACAATAGAGACTTTGTAAATCATATAGTCGAGATTGAACGTCAATTTTATTACAGTTAGCTCAAGAGGGTTCAATTGAGAAGAGAATGAAAGTCAAGTATCCCAAAAAACCAAAGTCAACTTGGATTGAGATTTGAAAAGATTATTGACGGATAAATGTGGATTTGGTGTGTTTAATCAAAATAGCAATACTTACATACTACACAAAACTGACTTTAAACTTTTAGCTGCAATTTGAAACCTAACACAAATTAAATCAAACAATAGAAACACTGGCAATGATGATGACGATATTAACAATTTTGAAAATATTATAGATAAGCTTAGTAGATGGTTTAGACTCTACAGATATCTTCTAGTTGTGGTTGATTAGAAGAAATTTTACTAGTTTAGTTAGAAGAGATAAGTTGATATATGTACGATAATTATGGAATAGACACCACAGATTGAATAGTACTAGCAATAAAAAGAAACTTTTCCACTCAGTAGAAATTTTTTTTAGTTGAAATTTTTTAGCCATGATCAACAACAACAACAAGAACAAGAACAACCACAAGAATAAGTACATTTACTAATAATAATTTTTTTTTCTTGGTATTCGTTCCGTCTCATCATTCATTAACTATTTAATCTTGTTATTTATTATTCTTGTTGTTATTTATGTATGTTACTATAATTATTTTTTTATTTTTACAAAAGATACATCATCATCATGTATATATAAAAGGAGAGTATTCCCATCAATTGTCATTTACAAACACCGAAATCTTTTTTTTTCTAACTCTATTCTTTTTCTTTTATAACAATTCGTTAAATCTTACTTTATTTAATTAGTGGAACCTTAAAATTCTTATCAACTGTTTCAAAATATTCATTCCGTGTTTACATACTTTATTCCGAAAGTATTAGATCTAGACTCGTTTGTAATAGCAACAACAACAACAGCAACGATTCAACTGTAACAACAATATTAATTTATTGAAAAAATAGTTTAAGAAGTTCACGAATACAACATCATCAACAAGATTCAATTGAAACAACAATCTATAATCTACAAGACAATCCAACACATCCAGGCAAATAATCAGGAGTTAAAAAGATTTACAGAATTTCTTTTCATTTTTTTTTCCAGCTTGTTAAATTATAAAAGTCCTCGACCGCCCTATTTTGGTTCCCGGTTTTTTTTTAACCACAACACATTTGACTTATAGATTCACAATTTATCTTTGGTTTATATATATATATATATTTATTATAACCAACTACGAAGAATAACCACCACTTCCTACACACCAAGAAAAAACATATTAGCCACTAACCTTATTCTAAAAGAAACTTAATCTTGGTACAGAACTAAAGTTAGAATTTTAAAGTTTAGCTATACAGTTTTTACAACCAACGAATCCCTAGAATTGTTTTTTCAGGTTTGCATTATTTACAACCACCACCACCACCACAACTATCAAAAAGTTTTAACCACTTATTACTTCCCTCAATCAACAAACACATATACATACAACACCCCAACCATGTCAAATACAATTCCACAATATTTTATTAGAATTTTCAATCTAATATTTCTGGCCAGAAGGAAAAATTTCCAATTAGCATTAATATCAGGGTTATTATTTTTTGGTTCATTTGTCATACTATCAACTACATCATATAGTAAAAAATTCAATTATTTTGATGATTTAATCTTGAAAATATATGATTATAATTATCTAACTAATAATTACAACATTGACTATTTAGCTAAAAATGATCCAGAAGCTTATTTCAATGTTAAAGTTCAACAAATTGTTGATGAAAAAAAGCAACATGATTTAGAAAGTAAATTTTGGTCACTTGATACTAAAATTAATGATGATCAAGCAACTTTACAAATTCCAGCATATTTCACATATAATAAACCTAGAGATAATAAGAACCTAGAGGATTCTGAGCAATCTTCAAAACCAGTGGAAAAACCATTGATTCAACCATTTGATCCAAGATTCACTTTAGCAATGTATTATTATTATCTTGATCAACAAATGACAACCGCCCATCACGATTCTTCTTCTTCCTCTTCTGGGAATTCAATTACAGTACCTTTTAATTGGTATGATTGGGTTGATATGTCAGTATTGAACAAATACTTATTAGCCCCCAACAAGGATAAACCAGATTGTTCAATCTTAGATGCTCATGAAGATGCTAGAAAAATTGAAACTGAAAAGAAGAAAATGGAAAAATTAGCTAAACAATGGGATGAAAATAAACGTAAAGCTGAAGAAGAAAAGAAAAAAGCCGAAGAAGATAAAAAGAAGGAAGAAGAAGAAAAGAAGAAGGCTGAAGAAGAGGAAAAACAACGTCATGAACAAGAAAAACAAGCATTAGAAGAAGACAAGAAGAAATTAGAGGAAGAAAAGAAAAAAATTGAGGAAGAAAAGAATAAGTTACAAGAGCAACAACAACAACAACAAGAAGAGAAAGCCAATGATGGAAACCAAAAGCATTCTAAATTTGTCAAACGAGATGATGAAATCAAAATGCTGACTAGCCAAGACAAATCAGATTCAGACTCTGATAGAGCAAAAATCGATATGACGACATTTTTCAATGAAGCATTTGAAAAACTTTCTGATGAAGATAAAGCTAGTGTTGCTAAAGATGTTGAAGATGCCGTGAAAAAAATTACTCAACCTTCTAGTTGGTGTGTTCCTAATGCTAAACTTTCTATAGATCATAGTGATAAACAAATTGTTCATCCTGGATTTAACGTTTTCAAAAGTCCTGGAAGAACCACTCCACAAAAAGCCATTATTGCTGGTAAATCATTTCTTTATTCATATGCACCACCACCATCCCTGATTTTGTTTTTAACTTCTGAAGGTTCATATTCCGTGAATGTTCAACATAGTGCACCACTTTTAAGAAATGGTATCCCAGAATCATACCTTGCCAATAATAATTTCGATGTTTCATTAAATGTTTTACAACAATTACATAAATTGAAGAAAAATCATAAACCAGATACAGCAAAAGTTATTAATGATTATTTATTACATATCCCCAAGGAAAGTTTTAAATATGATCCCGATTCAATTATATTTGATTACACTAAACGTTTAGATAAAGGAGAAAAATTGACTATCAAAGAACTAAAATATTTACAAAGTTTAGAATATTCTAAAGATAAAGTAGCTCATGGAGGTCCACCAAAATATTTTGCTGAATCAAGATTAATTGGTACCACTGTGGGAGATCATTATGATTGGAGATTTTTCAATGGTGTTCAATTTGGAACTGTAGATCAATCATTAACCTTGCATCGATTAATTCGTACTTGGCTATCATTCACTAGAAAAAGTGGTATCACAACATGGATAGCTCATGGTTCATTATTATCATGGTATTGGAATGGTATGGCATTCCCCTGGGATAATGATATTGATGTTCAAGTACCAATTATGGATTTACATAAATTATCTTTACAATTCAATCAAACTATAGTTGTGGAAGATCCAGAAGATGGATTTGGACGTTATTTCTTAGATATTGGATCATTCATAACATTAAGGGAAAAAGGTAATGGTAATAATAATATTGATGCCAGATTTATTGATATTGATACTGGATTATATATTGATATAACTGCATTAGCATTATCCAATAGTGAAACCCCAAAAAGTGATTTAGCAGAATTACCCAAAAATTTTGAAATTAAAGAT
>OKKB01000315.1_pt1 | contig 15533 bp, 6 predicted proteins | sample 1613931 | NCBI WGS metagenome assembly OKKB01 (sample SAMN04436893, study PRJEB24849) | human gut metagenome | biome: human gut; feature: NICU; material: stool | host: Homo sapiens | place: USA: Saint Louis, MO | collected 2012-02-08
ATATCCAAAAAAAAAGACAATAATAATAAAAAAAAAACCTTATAATTTGAACAATTTCTACATAAAAAAATTCCCCTAGAACAATATGTAACCATATTCTGTATCTTAATGATTGATTGAATCAACTAATGATTTCAAAACAAATGATTCTCCTGAATGATTATTATTAAATATATCTTCGACTTCTTCTTCTTCTTCTTTTTCTTCTTGTTCGTCTCTATCCCCATCCTCGTTTTCATTCTTATCCCTATCGTTTACATTTTCATTTTCATCATTCTCTTTCACATTATCATCATTATTTGCATTATTAGTACATCTTTGTGAAAAGGTTGGTATTGATGGAGATAATAACATCATTGATTCTTCTTGTAAATACGATGTAGTAGTAGACCCTAAATTTTGTTGAGGATTCAATTGTTGTTGTTGATGTTGATGATCAGGAAATTGAAATTTCAATGAACCACCACCAAACCTGCCAAATGATTGTGGTTGCTGTTGTTGTTGTTGTTGAATGGTCCCGCTCCTTGAATCTGAATATCGTCTAGGAATAAATTCCTGCGGTTGTTGGGGTACTTGTTGTTGTTGTGATTGCTGATTATTATGAAATGAAATTAATGAAGGAGGATAATAATTACAACTATTAGATCTATTTTGCAGTTGTTGTTGTTGACAAGTTGAGGATGTAGATGATGATGGCATTTGAAAACTTAATCTTCTGTCTATTCTATTACTAGTATATTGCTGTTGTTGTTGTTGTTGTTGTTGTTGCGGTGATTGTACCGGTTGTTGCATAAATGGATTAATAAAATTTCCTGATCGAGATATCCCTTGTTGTTGTTGTATTTGTTGTGAAGGTGCTAATGGTGGACTATTTGAATTTCTTCTTGACGATGGTGATGACAAAGATGTTAAGGTTGTCGTTGTGGTGGTAGTTGTAGTTGTTGGACCCATTGCATTTGATGATGTGATTTGATAAGGTAATCCAATAACGGCACACATCCAAATTCTTGTTTTATAAATTCTAAACAATTCTCTTACTAAATCTCGAAAGTCGATTCTTCGTGAAGTCGAATAATAAAAAATCAATTTTTTCCGATCAAATTGATATTCAGCATCAATTAATTTCATTTGTAATAAATCTTGGGTTGCTGGTGATGTTGGACCACCCAACAAAGATCCACTAGTGGCATTAGCAATTTTAGCAAGACATAATCGACATGCCTTTTCTTCATCTTGTTTTTTATTCAAAATTTGTATGATTTCATTGGGTTGAGCTAATGATATGATGGATTTGGGGAAATGTAACGTTGGTGGTGGTTGTGGAGGTGGTGGTATAGAGCCACTACCAGAGTTACCACCAGTGGTATTTGATGAAAATGACATCTGTTGTGTGCCTTGATGACTACTACGACTTTGTTGTTGTTGTTGTTGTTGCTGTTGTTGGTCAGATAAATTCTTAACGGAAATATCATCTAAAATATTATCAACGTGTTCTTTCAATGCTGCTTGTTGTTCTTGAAATTGTAACAATTTCAATAATCTAGCTTCATCAATAGATATATTCATCTTGAAAACTTTTCCCAAATCTCGACCACGATCAGCTTCTACAATAACCAAATCTCCAACTTTTAAATTCATCAAATCATTATTAGATTGTTGTGAAATAGGAGTAGTACTACTACTACTATTGGTGTTGTTGGTTGTTGGTAAATAAAAAACATCAATTCTTCCAGCTTTAAATCCAACTAAAATTAATTGATAATTCCGTAATGAATTTTCTATGGGGAATTTTGGCAATTGATAAGCATCACTTAAAAATTTCTCTTCATTGAAAAATCGTTCATTCAACAATTTCATCGTCACTTTAACTCGTTCATGACAATCATTTTCAAAATAATCATCAACCATTTGTAAGGTGGTTTTATCAGAAATCATTGTTGTCATAGTGTTACTGCTACCAGTAGATGTTGTTGTTGTTGTATCAGAAAATGAATCTCGTTTTGCATAGGTATCAAATATTTGTGTAGGGGAAATATCTGATGTTGATTGTAATAATGGCTGTTGTTGTGATGGTGGTGGTTGTGTTGATTGTACTGGTTGAACTTGTTGTTGTGGTGGTGCTGCTGCTGTTGCTGCCGGGGGTGGAGATGATGTAAATACAGAAGAAATCAGGGATGATCTATTATGACCAAATGAAGACGAAGTACTTATATAATTATCTGGTGCTGATAATGGAGGTGCGCCAAATATATTACTAGATTGTTGTTGGGACACTGTTTGAGGTTGTTGTGTAGGAAACAAATTTGAAGATGACCACATATTGTTACCTCCTATTGATGTGGATATTCCTGAAGTGTTACCACCAAGTGAAGAAGAAGTAGGATTAGTTGACCAAATATTACTGGAATCAATCAGAGAATTTCTTCTATTACTAAATTGATATTGTTGTGGCAGTATTTGGGAATATTGTTGTTGTTGTTGTGGTGGTGGTGGTGGTTGCTGTTGCAGATTAAATGGGGAATTCCATATTGGTGAAGTATTTATAGTAGTTGCTGTTGTCAAACTAGAAGGTGCACCATTTAAATTACCAATAGATTGTTGAAATGGAAGTGTAGGTGAAACTCGTGTGTTTAAATTCTGCATAAATGGATATTGCAGAAATTGTTGTTGTTGTTGTAAGTGTATATCTTGTTGCGATGATGGCGGTGGTGGTTGTCTTTGAGATTGTTGATTGTTACCACCTTCTTGAGAACATTGACGATAAAAATGGGAGTTATGACCATTATTACCATGATCAGTAGTATTGTTGTTTGAACTACTGTTATCTTTAGTAGTGTTATAATTGTCAAATGTCATCATTTTGAACGTAATAATATGGGAACCTGTTATTATATATGGCTGTTGTTTTAATTCAATTTAATGCACAAACTAAATTGAAAATTCGCTAATCAAATCTGATATTGTTATGGAGTGGATTATTATTGATTCTGTTCTTTTTCTTTTTGCAATTTCAAAATTTTCCTGATTCTATGAAATGGGTAACTTTTCTAAACTATTGATTCGCTGCTAGTCTATATTTTGATGTCCCAGCAGTAATAGTATATATATGTTGTATGCTGGAAAACTTTTATAAAAGTTGCTTTTGAAAAAAATCAAATTCCAAAAAAAAGTAAATTTAGCCGTAAATTATGCAAAAAGATATGTTCCAAAAAAAAAAACCAAAAAAAAATCTCTGATATTTTCTTCAAAATTGTTATTCCTTTTTATATATGTTTGATCTGATATTCTCTTGCAAAATAGGAAATCTAGTAAAAGTCAAAATAAAATAATTGGAGTAACTGAATCTGAAAGGGGAAAGTATTAAATCAAAATCTTAAATTATTTTACCAAAACAATAAGACTTTGTAGCAGTAGCAGTATTAGTAAGTCTTGGTCTCTAAAATTCCCAATCAAAATAAATTATCTAATATAAACCAACTCAATCTTTTTGAAAATTAAAAGGTGGAGTAAAATAATACTAACAATGTATTATATAACGAAACCAAATCTTAATAATTCAATTAACTCAACTTAAGGTAAGAACAAGTAAAAAATAAATTGAAAAACAAAATAAAAAAAGGTTAATTCTTATTTATATCTTTATTTGGTAGTAGGAGGTGAGGTGGGGTGGGGGCAATAATGTTCCTGGTGATACTTAAAAACAAAGATAATAACAATTTCCTCTCTATTTCATAAACTAACTTGACTTCAAGTGTACCTTTTTTATTAGGTTGGTTAATTTTTCAAGGAATGTTGAAGAGTGATCCTTGTCTAATCTGGTATAAACAAATTGATGTGGGGGATTTTCTCTTGCTATTCCAATTTCTTGTAGTTGTTTCTAATCTAAATCTCTTCTGCTTTTGTAGTTGAAATCTTAGATCTATAATTTAAGTCTTTTCTTAATTGATATGTAAAGACTGAAACTTGTCTTAAATGGATCTTGTGGTGTGTTTTGATGGCAAAAAAAATCCCAAACTAAAAAACAAGTCCAAACAAAGTACGAAAAGGGGATTGAATGGATCCTGTTGAACTTAGAGTTGGTTGAAAAATAAGGACTAATGTGATATATGAAACTTTCCTGTCTTGTTTATATATATATATATAATTGTATTATCTATCTTGTCTTTCTATCTGTCTGTCCTGAAGGAGGGGAAATTATAATTCAAATTCCAAATAACAATAATAACTTCTTTTAATGTTTAAAAGCTAGATACAACTCTTTTGAAAGGAAAAAGTGGGAAGACTAAGTAAAGTATAAAAGTATAATTATATGAAAAATAAACCCAAATTTAAAAGTGGTGAAACAAATGTGTGTATGTTTATATGTCGGGTTGTTGGTTTAGCTGGTTGTGATGGTTTCCAAACAGAATATAAATACAGAACAAAGGAACGAAAACTGAAAAAAAAACAAAAACCAGTAAATGGGAAACCAGGATTTGAATCAATTTTATTATTTGATTTTATAAGAACTGGAAATAGTAGTAGTAGTGGTGGTTCTTTTGATATAATTGATATATAAATAAATTGGAACAAATATTTAAAAAAATCTCCAACAAGTCTTCTACCTTTATAGATTTTAAAAAAAAATGGTGTGAGGATGGAGGATATTCAAAACCCACACACACAACACAATACAAGTGCAGTTTTTGCTTTCTGATCACAAAAGCCAAAACCGAAAAATACTAAGACAACTAAAAACTTCTTTTTTGTGTCACAACTCCCAAAAAATGAATCTCGTTCTTTGTATAATGTATATGTATATGTGTATGTGTATGTGTGTATTTTAAAGGGATAACCGGACTAGAACTAGGGCTTTATTTATATTCCTAGTATTAATCTATTGTTATTAATATGAAATAGTGATGGAAAAATCTAATATATATTACAATAGATTCTATTATTCTTTTTCAAATATATTCAGATTTCTAAACTTTGTTTTCTAAGAAAAAATTTGAAAACAAATAAATAATAATCCAGATAAAAGAATTATTATTATTATGGCAAGGATGGAAAGAGGCAATGATGATGATTTATTGACTTGTACTATTTGTACAATTTGTAAATTTGTCAATCTCTCTTTCTGCAATGTAAATCAAAATGATCAAATGCACAAATGTTAAACTTCTAAACGATATTTAACTCAAAACTAAACTTGAAATTAGTTCGCCAAACAAGAGCAAAAACTAAAGCCAAAAAAATACTAAGTAAAAAGGGGACCACGAGACGGACTTTGATAAGTTTTCTTGTACTCTTGGTATATATTTCTTAGTGATTGTAGTTATCTTTTTGGTGTTTGTTAGGGAATAAAAACAATAGATATAATTAAATCAAATGTGATTTGGGTTGGGGTCCACTGTTGACTTAATGAAATGTGAAAATGGATAAGGAATTCAAAAGCAAGAAACCAGGGGGGAAAAAAAGAGAGAAAAGTAAAGTATATATAACTATAATATGAGTTGTTTTCTGATTCTTTTTCCCCTCCATTTCATTTCTTACCCTGTCTTTATTAATGGCCTTATTTCTTACTTTACTACTTATTAAATCAAAGAGCCGTTTATTATACTGTTTCTTACTTCTGATGTATTTGTTGTTGTCAAATTGAACCCCCTCCCCTCTCTTAACAGTGCATCAATTATTATTATTTTGATTCTTGATGTCAATATATGTCGTATGTACATTCATGTAACCCTCTTCTTTAGTATATTGTTGTGTCTGTGCAAATAGGGTTAAAAGTTCATTATGAAAGCAATCTTACTTACTAGAATTGGTAATTTTGCATATTTAACATCTGATTACATGGATCACAACCCACCACCACCAATAACAACACCACATTAGTGTCAAAACCCGAGTCGTTGTTGTTGCTATTACGATTGAGTGGTTGCAATACATTATCTTACATAAGCACAGGCAATTACAGGAGTGATTGAAAAAGATATACGTGTCTTTCCCTTCTTTTCCCCAGTTTTTGTCAAGATATTGTTGCGGTATTTTTACTATTGAATTCGAAACATGACAGTTTTTATCACATCGTAAATACCTACAAAAACAAAGTGTGTGGCTATCTTGAAAGTTTGAAGTTTTTCATTATCCAATCTTATATCCGCCCAAAAAAAAAGGTGTCCCAATCCACACACACACACACAAACACACCTGTCTAAGTTTATACATATATGTACATGAACTAACACATCCAACCAACCAACTAACCTCTCACTGTTAGTACTATCAGTGGACAAGAAGTAGCCAACCTGATTTTTCCATTTCCCCTCCACCTCACCTCATTCTTTCTGGATTGTCTCAGATTATTCATACTAACCCCTTTTTTTTATATGCAACTGCCTGCCCAAACGAATAGCACACACACACACAAGCACTTACATTTAAATTGATATATTAACAAGAAAATGCTTGGTTTTCTAGCAATCAAAGCAATTAAGCAATTAAGCAACCAAGCAATCAGTATGAGAAAATAGCAATCATGATAATTGAAATATTATTACAACCATAACAATAACAACGATAAACCAAACACCGATATGAAACAATCAAACAAACAACTAAGAAAAAAGAAAAAAGAAATTATCTAATAATAATCTTGAGTTTTGTTTTCGTTTTTTCTTTTCATGCATCCTGAATTTATAAAATGTATATTCGGTATAGATAAACTTGCTATTACGCCAGTAATGATGATCAATTGGGTTGCTACAATTTCTTCTACTATTACTACTACTGCTACTGCAAAATTTAATTTCGATACGTTTTGCTGACCATTTATTTTGTCTTATTGTTAAATATTTAGGGGGTCATACATACATACATGCATAACATTATTAAATAATAAATCACCACATCATCATAATCATAGTATTTGCAATCAGGTGGTGGTAGTGGCGACAGTCTTGGTACAATAGAGTATAGTGGGAAATATTTGAGTTGGGTTTGTGTTATTAATGTTATTGGCAAAAATTTATACATCGATTCTAGAGCCCTGATATTATCATGTTTAGACCAGACCCCCCTTTTTTTCTTCTTTTTACTTTCTTTTCTTTTTTCTTAGTATTAAAAAATGCATAAGACGGGGATATAATTATCAAGCATAGCAAAGCTTTTTTCGTATTATATTATTTATTGGTTCTTGCTAGTGATTATCAAATTGGTTTCCCCTTTGAAAGGGAAGAGAAGGAGGAAAGTTATAGTTTGTTCATTTTAGTATGGCCTGCTTATTTTTTTTTTTTTTAGTCAGATCCGATTGTTAATGTATATCGGGTTTTTAATTGATGGTAGTGTGCCCCACGCCAATAGGTTTTGTGACACAACTGGTCTAGTCTAACCTTTTTTTTTTCTGCTGTACTAAAAGATTATCAAACTCAACCTACTATCTATACCAATATTTGATTAAACAAAATAGATTTGTAATAATTATAGACCCTGAAAAAAAATATTAGTAGAGGTATTAATAATAATAGTTAAGATTATGATGACTTATTTGGGAATTCAGTTTGTTGTTGTAACGGCTGTAGTTAGTAGTAGTTTACAAACATCTACATACATATGAAAAATATAAATTGTGGAGAAAATGATCATCAGGCAAAAACTTCTTTTTGAAGAGCTCTTGCTTAGGATGAGGAGAAGAGGAACTATCTGTGAAATCGGCAATATCATTAATGATATTGAATGGGATATACTATTGTTGCGAAAAAAAACTCTATTGTTTTCGTTCTCTTCCTGCCCCTCCTCTTTATATTTGTATATTTAAGTAATTTTGCTGTTACGATTCATTAATGAGATTGTAATCTACAATGAAGTTTTAACTTATCTATTTTTTGCTAGACTTAGCCGGTCGGTACTAAATTCCGATACTTACTAGCAAATTACATTGAACAATGAGTCGGTTCACCCAAGGCTGCCACGTTGTTGTACTTGCTGTTGTAATTGGAGTTATATACGGTTCCTTATGGTAATTCAGTTAAAAATATCTTGTGTAGGTCAAATGATTTTGGATAAACAGAAATTCATGGCTGTTCAATTTGAACACTACAATTGAGAAACACTTTTTTCCTTCAATTACATCTTTTGGTAATCTTTAATTATAATAAATAATAATGTCATGTCAATCATATATTAATACATCTATACTATTGTAAATGTTGTTAGTTTCTAAAGAATTGACTCGCTAGACTCTATTGATTATCAATAGTAAGTAAATATACCACCCCACATTATAGCAGTGGGGTTTTCAAATAAGAAAAGACTGGCATCCTATTGGATATGCAAACATAAAAAACCTCACATGAAAACTCCATTAAGAATACGAAGAGTACTGGTGTAATTTTGCTGGTAATATATTGGTAACAGAAATAGTAATTAATAACAATAAATATAGTATATATGTATTATAAGTAGATATGTAAACTAATTGTATTGTCAATTTCTAAAGAATTGAACCCGCTAGATAAAAGTATTGTTTGTTAATGTTCGAAAAAACAGGATGTGTATAACATGGAAAGAAATAAACTTCATCTAGATACTTACACTGTGGTGCTTGAAACTACTGTATAAGGAAATATTCTGCTAATACAGAAGACTGTAGAACCACAGGTTGAGATATTCTGCTATATATATAAGTAAGCTTTAATACTGTTAACGCCTTTCACACGCAGGAACCACTCTCGACTTTTAAATAAAATTTCCTATGAAGCAAAGAGAAAAAAAATCTAAGGAAAGAAAATTAGAGTTTTTGGTGGAACCAGGGATCTATTTATATTGTTGATTGAGGTTATAATAATATGCGTTGTAAAAACGAAAAGAGAAAATTTCTAGGATTCGCGTCTCATGTTTGTTTATTGTTACAGTTTTAAAATGTCACTCTGTTAGTATTCTCGTCAAAGAATTGAATGAATCAGGTGATTTAAGCTGATAGATACTCTTGCTCACTTATTGTAATTATTCAAAAAATTATAGAAGTTATTGGGCGGTGCCTTTTGCGAAAGGTGTTAACTAAATATATTTCAAACTTAGCTTCTATAGAAAATATACAATCTAACACCGTGAGGAATTTCCTCTATACGTAATAGAAAATTTCTTTCACAGTGGACTGAATTATCCATCTGAATTATCAGTCCACTTATTCCATCATCAATGGAATAGATTGGTGTATTATTCTCTTCAGTACAATCACTACCATTATGCAATGCTAGCTTATTGTTGATAATTGGCCATGTTGCACATCCTAATTCGAACAGAAAAAGATGAATAGATGCGTGTGAGCGTATATGAGCGTTTATAGTCGTGTAGTATGGTTAACATATATATTACTACTATAACGTGTTGTAATTGGGTTCTTGCCTACCTCGTCCGCCCTCTATACCTGACCCAAATTACACCTGGGGAAATCTACTTATTTATATACTATTATTCTCGACATTTCGCACCACGTTTACTGCCCGGCGTCACCGGCTCCCCGCTCTCTGCTCTGATATTTCCGGGTACATTGCATTTTCCCGTTGTCGTAGGATATTCATCCTCGGCACTACCTAACGCAGTCTAGGTGTGTCTCTTCAAAAGAAATACTATCCAACTGTGAATCAAAGTATTAAAACAAATCCAATAACATTCATTTATTCATACTTATTTATAATAAACTAATATAAAATTTTATTGTCAATTTCTATAGAATTGAACACACTATGAGATGATATTATTTGTTAGAATCCAAATTCCAGATAACAATCTGAAAACAAATTGTAAGTATTTTACTCTTTTAAACAAAAAACTTAAAATCCAGTATTGCTTTTTCCACATAAACAGAAACTATTAGTTGTAAATCCAATTGATATGTTCAAGAAAATTCGATTAGTCAAAAACATTAAGAAAATTTGGCGCTCATAAAAAATTCCTAGAAAACAAAAGGTTTGACCTAAACACACTGATAAATCTAAATTGAGCACGTCTGAAAGATATTCCCCCTATTCTTCACAATACCAAACAGTATTAACAAATTAGTAGGAGAAATATTAAAACAATAAAAAAAGGAAGTAGGAAAGAGAAATTTGAAAATAAATCTTTTTGGGACTACTTAGTGGTATATTTATAAGGATTCATATTTCATCGTTAAACCACCCTACGTGCTGTTATTTCTGTATTCGTCTCAATTATACAGAAAATAAAGTTGTATACTTTCCCTTTGTCATCAAATTGAGGGTGGGCTGGCTAGTCAAGTTTGTAGATTTTTAACTTTTAGACGATTCTCTGCTAAACAGGGTCACTTTTTATTTAATACTACCAAGCCAATGTAGATGTACTGTGGTTAAGCAAAGTCTGATATAGTTGCTAAACTTCTTGGTGTAAATAATTGAATAACGCACGGCTTGTGAAGCATACAATTCATGTACCAAGTAGTTTGTTTGTTGTCATGCCAGCTACATCTAGAGAGATAAGGCTTTCATCAATTAGATAATTCAGGATTTGGGCTAACTAATGCTTCAGTTACGTTTCCAGGATCAATGAACATCATTTTCTGAGAATTTCACAAAGTTGTCATAATATAAATAGATTAATACATAGCCACTCTCTTGATTGAGTAAAGTCTAAAACTCTATAAATAAGAATAAATAAGAAAATGACTTTTCTCTGGCTTATTATACTGTGATATTAATTGCCAATTTTTGTTATTCTCTATATTCTCCTTGTTCTTTCCTTGTAGCCAAATAGTCAGGTTCAGCTTTCTAGTAGATTAATAGTAACTTTTGAATTTGGTTGGTCCATAGGGAATAAATAATGGCAGTATTATTACCTCTTACAGTTTGTCATTGTTGGTTTTGAGTATCACTTATAGCGAGTAACTCGAACCTGAAACGTTTTCGACAAATTTGGTTATTAAATGAAACGAGTCAGAAAATTCTCCAAAGCTTGTAATGCTAACCAATATTCAATAAAACAAATAGACAGAGTAAAAACTCGTCCATTGAGCTACTCAATTGCCGTATATTCTTGCTGGTCGTTCATGCAACTGATTGCTCAAGAATATCCCATAATAAAAAATACATTCTGTCCTCCTTTTCTTTCAAAACCCTCTCTATAGAATAATTACACTTCTATAAATTGTTTCAACGTTTTGGTTTTTTCTGAGATCTTTGTTTTTGTAGTTCTTTGTTATTGTTTTGCGTTGATTTTTTAGACGATCAAAATTCATCAAAAAAACTTCAATCAAATCCCCCCAACCCAACCCAACCCAACCTCTTTTTTGTAATTGAGTTTCAAAAAAAAAAACACCAACAACAATGAACCCATAACCCAATTGGGAATTGTTAGGAAATGCAAAAGAAGTTAACGGCAAAAAAAAAGAACAAATGGGAAAGAAACAATACATTTTTCAATCTAAGCCAAGATCCAAGAAGTTAGTTGATAGAAGTATTTGCAACTATTGATAAATTATTTTTAATAGCACTAATTTTATTCATTTATTTATTTATTTTTATTCTGCTTCTTATTCTTCTGATTTCTTGATACATTCAACAAAAAAAGAAACTTAAAAAAAAGACAACTTTACATAATACAAACTAAATAACATCTAATAATAACAACACCCCTAACGACGAACTAATAATAATAATAATAATAAAGACAATAACAAATAATCGATACAATACATTTAATTATTCACCTAAATCCCCTGACCTCTGGCCAAACACTTTCTTTGTAGATGGGAGGGGAGCGGGGGGAGGAAATGAAAAACCATTGGCAACGAGAAAAAGAAAAAAATAAAATAAAATCTCTTCTTTTAGTATATGATTAAACTCGCACATTCACATAAACACTCATTGATATTGCTGTTGATTAGGTATGTTGTTATTTTGAATATTACCAAAATACAGGTATTGATCACTATAACCACCTTGTAATGGAATACCAGGTTGATGTTGACCTTGTTGTTGAGGAGGTACACCAGGATTACCAGCTCCTTGAGGATTGGAATAATGTGTAGGTAAACCATGAGAAGGCATTGGTGCCATTTGTTGCTGAGCTTGCTGTTGAGCTTGTTGTTGTTGCTGTTGTTGTTGTTGAATGTGATGAGCATGACCTGCAGCACCCATGACATTTGGATTGGTTGCTGGAGCAGGGCTTTGATCAGGTGAATCTCCTGTATTTCCATCACTTTGATTCTCTTGATCATCACCCAATCCTTCTTCAGGAGCATTCAAACATGCTTGAATCAAATTCTTCCCTTCAGATTTAGTGACCAAAGGTTGTAATTTAGGAGTGGTAAAAGTATAAACCAAACCAGTTTCTGAAACAACTAATAATAACACTTGAGTACCTGTCAATACTGATAATTCATAAGCTTTCTTCATAATCCCAGCTTTTCTTTTCGAAAAAGTAATATGACGTCTTGATTTTTCTTGAATGAATTTGATCTCAATTTTTCTTCTTTCCTTTTGAGTTTTACCTTGAGAAGTACCATCATCGTCATCGTCATCATCTACTGGTGCAGAAACATCAGCATTGTTGTTGCTGTTGCTGTTGTTGCTGTTATTGTTGTTATTGGTTGAATGGGAATTCCCCTCATTACCTTGACTAAATTCATTTGTTTCTTCTTTAATAGCCATGATTGATTTAAAAAGAATATAGAAATCTAAATTTTGTTAGTAATTTTGAACAAATGAAACAACGCACACACACATTCACACAGAGTCAAATACCCACTCACAGGTATTAACTTTTTAATGTGGTGGTATTATTCTTTTTTTTATTACCATGAATATCAGTAATCGAAAAAATCCAATTATGAACCAGTTCAGTTGTTATACATCCAACACCAATTTCATGTTGTTTTTAATTTTTAATTCTTTTGGTTTTCCCAATTTCCATTAGTTTTCCTAATTCAGATATTCATGAAATATATTCCTTTCATACTTATACATACAACTCTGGAGTAAGAAAAAAAAAAGGTGGAAATATGAAACAAAGGTTTTAAAAATAAAAACAAAAAAATTTCTCTGTTTTGTCCTATTATCTATGAACAATTGTTTATTTGCTTTGTATAGTTATTTGGATTGATTTGAATCAATATAAAAATACAAATTAAAAATGAATGATAGTATTAGTAGTGGTAGTAGTAGTAGTAACTGATATTTGATAAATTAATCTGTTAATTTAATTGTCTTGTTACCCAATTTAGACAAATTAAGTATAAAGTAAGAGAGGAAAAAAAGGGAAGAAAAATAAAATTTTTTTGGTTGTTGTTGTTTTTTGAGTTTGAATAAAAGATTGGAAAAGGAAAAAATCATCAACGCCCCTTTCATTTACCATTTTTGGTAGACAGTGAACAAGGAGAGAGGAGAGGAGGAGTGGAATTGCACCTTTTTTCTATTGATGTTTGGATGTTGTCACGTGTACAACCATGATTGTTTTAAGTAATTTTTTTGATAAGCAAATTTTAAAATAATTCCCACTACTACGATTAGTTTATTCTTGTTTATACAGTTGTCAGTATGGGATACTTCCAGTTTGACAAATATTACTATGCAGTTGGCTGTTTCCTATATTATTCTAATGGATACACCGGGATTCATAACTGTAGGTCGTGCTTTAGATCATTCCTGGTTAGTTCCACTTACCTCCTTCCTCCTTGTTACCCACGGCCCACGCCCCACGCCTCTGTCTTGTTCCTAATTTTTTTTTGTTCTGCTTGTGTGGAATTATTCAATTGTTTCATTGCGTGGAGGAGGAAAGAATTGATTTTGGGGGAGGGTAGAAATCACCTGAGTGTGTTAAACCACACCACTAGAAAATTGTTCTAGACTCTACAACAAAGTGTTATTCTATATAATACAAAATTTATTGTCCAACCTACCTACCAACTATCATTACAACTATTACTAATCTATTACAATTGGATCGTCATGACCACCACCATTTTTCACCACACTATTTTCAACTTGTTGTTCAATTTCTGGTGTTTGGGAAACAGTACTTTCTGTATTGTTATTATTACTTGAATCGACATTATTACTCTTTTTGATTTCTTCTTCAGTATTTTCTCTAACGTCAATCGATAATCCATGTAATATTTTTTGCATTGTTGGTTTAATATTTTTCAATTCATCATTTGGTTTCCTAATTGATAATATCAATACTCTTAATAATTTACTTTTGGCAAGGATATTTTTCGGTAATTTATGAATAATATTAGTTAAATCATTTAATGATTTTATAATTTCATTGGTTGATAATGAAGAAGTATCTGAAGAAGAAGAAGTGGAAGAATCAAAGTCTAATAAATATTTAACTAAATTATTTTCAATCAATTTAAATTGATCAATTGTTTTTTCATTGGTTAAATTAAGTGAAGATTGTAATTTATCAAATTTTTTAATTTGTTCTTGTTCAGAATCAAATATAAAATTTCCCAATTGTTTATCATATTGATTGAATTCTTCTAATCCCCAATCTGGATCAATTTCAATCACTGGTTCTTTTACTTCTTTTACTTTTGCTTTGGGTTCTGTTTTAGGTTTGATTACAGGTAGCTTTTGTTTTTGTTGTTGTTGTGATGCCAGTGGTTGCTTTTGTTTTGGCTTTACTGCTTTTTTCACCTTCTTCTTTACGGGAGATTTAGGCTTAGTTTCTTCCTCCTCTTCCATTGGTGGTGGTGTTGGTGGTGCTCCTTTAGATCCATATTCAATAAATAATCCCATTTCTGGTGGATCATTAGCCAATTCATATGCTGTTTGTAATAAATTATCTATTTTTCTTTTTTTACTTGATGTTGAAAAATAATCTTGAATCATTTGTTTAGTTAATGGTTTCAAATCATTAGTGTTTATCCATATATAAGTATCGTCACTGAAAAATCTTACTGGAACAATTATTGAAGGTTTCTTTTTCGATGGAGATTGTGGAGTGGGAGATGAAATTGATGTTGGAGGATTGGTTTTCGATTTTGGTTTTTTATTGGAAATATGTTCAGGTAATAAACTTTCATCTAATACCATTGCTGGCCATGCTGGATAACCTTTGACTTTTGCAAGCACAATAGATGTTGGTTGGTATTCCGACATTGATAGATACAGTGGTAATAGGATTATATTGTTCTGAAAAAAAAAAATAGTTTAGGTTTGTTGACTGACTTTTTTTTTTTCCTCTATGAGATTTTTCAGTCTTCATTAATTGTTTACCTACTTGCGTGTTTACGTGTTTCACCTATATATTATTGTTGTATCTCTTATACACTCAGAGTAGCCCCTTTTCTAATCATTAAAATGCATTATTCCAAACATGGATTGTACCTTTGTCATCACTAGCTATCAATCTATTGGAATAACTATTATATTTTGTATAATTAATAGCAGATTTTTCATTAATTGATTTATCAACTTCGATTGTTTTGGTAGTTTGTTCACAATAATAAGGTAAATCATTACCACTTTTATTAGTATCATTATTAACTCCAATAGACAATATTTGTACTTGTCTGTCATTAGTATTTGAAC
>OKKB01000317.1_pt1 | contig 15343 bp, 9 predicted proteins | sample 1613931 | NCBI WGS metagenome assembly OKKB01 (sample SAMN04436893, study PRJEB24849) | human gut metagenome | biome: human gut; feature: NICU; material: stool | host: Homo sapiens | place: USA: Saint Louis, MO | collected 2012-02-08
TATTATCAACTTGTCTTGGAATAATGAATCATCAATTAGAAATTAAAAAATTCACCATTAGTACGTTGATTATTTCTACAAGTGATTTCTTATCTTTGAATTTTTTCTTTTTGGTTAGAACTGAAGGTAGTTGGTTAGATATTGGCGTTTCAATATCGAATTATTGTTTAGCTATATTGAGTTCATTATTTATGTTGATTTTAGAATTGATTAGTTCGGTTGTATTGAGTGGTGTGGAATATAATTCCGACGGTACTAAATTAGATTTTGAACCTATAAGTTATAGAGTTAGAAAAAGAAAAGTTACATAGATTGCATTAGATAATAATAACAAGGCCAGGTTGTTAAGTTGACTAACCTGTAATCAATTTTATTGTAAACTATATTCTTTAGCCGAGTCTTTGGAGAAAAATGAGTCAAAAGCGAACCACAACAAAAAAATCTATAATTACCGTTGTAAGGGTTGAAAAAAAATTTTTTTAGCTCAATACATTCAAGACCCGACCAAATTCATTCATCCACAAAGTAACCAAGCCATGACTACTGACATATCATCGAAACGACATGTATTAATGATTGATAATTATGATTCATTTACTTGGAACTTATATCAATATTTACATCAATCTCCTAAATGTGGTAAAGTTGACGTTTATAGAAATGACAAAATCACCATTTCTCAAATAGAAAATGAAATTAAACCGGATATAATTTTTATTTCTCCAGGTCCAGGACATCCATTAACTGATTCTGGTATATCTAGAGATATAATCAAATATTTCCTGGGTAAAATCCCTATTTTTGGTGTTTGTATGGGACAAGAATGTATATTTGATGTATTTGGTGGTGATGTATCATATGCTGGAGAAATTGTTCATGGGAAAACAACTACTATTAAGCATGATGGTAAAGGTATGTTTGAAAACGTACCACAATCAGTAGCTGTCACGAGATATCATTCATTAGCTGGTAGTTCTAAATCATTACCTGATGTATTAGAAGTTACTGCCGTTACCGAAACTCAACCAGAAGTGATTATGGGGGTTAGACATAAAAAATATACTATTGAAGGGGTTCAATTCCATCCTGAATCTATTTTAACTGAAAGTGGACAATTAATGATTGATAATTTATTAGGAGTTTATGGTGGTACTTGGGAAGAAAATGATGCCATTAAGACTGGTAAATCAATTAAAATTAATAATAAAAATGGAGGAGAAAATATATTACAAAAAATCTATAAACAAAGAGAAATAGATTATGAATCAATTGAAAAATTACCAGGTAAATCATTTGAAAATTTACAAATTGAATTAGATTTAGATCTTGCTCCACCATTAATAAATTTTTATGATCGTCTTAAATATACTCAATCTAACTTGAAGGAAACAATTATATTATCAGAATTTAAACGTGCAAGTCCTTCAAAAGGGGATATTAATATAAATGCCCATCCCGCTAATCAAGCATTGACATATTCTACTAATGGTTGCTCCACTATTTCTGTTTTAACTGAACCTCATTGGTTTAAAGGTTCTTTAGATGATTTAACTTTAATACGTAAAGTGATTGATAAGCCTACTACAAAGGATTATAAACGTCCAGCAGTTTTAAGAAAAGAATTCATTTTCAATAAATATCAAATTTTAGAAAGTAGATTGGCCGGTGCAGATACAGTTTTATTAATTGTTAAAATGTTAAATGATGAAACATTGTTACATGAATTATATCAATATTCTTTGAAATTAGGGATGATTCCATTAGTAGAAGTCAATAATAGTGATGAATTATCTCAAGCTTTGAAATTAACTCATAAGGGGACAACTGAGGATCCATTAATTATTGGAGTTAATAATCGTAACTTGACTACTTTTGATGTTGATTTAAATACCACAAGTAATTTAGTGAAACAAGCTAAAACTAGTGATAGAAAAGGTGATGTATTGGTTCTTGCATTATCAGGAATAAGTTCAGTTGATGATGTGAAGAAATACAAGTATGAAGATAATGTTGATGGATTTTTAATTGGAGAAAGTTTAATGAGAGCTGAAGAAAAAGGTGAAGCAGGTAAATTTTTGCATGATTTATGTACTTGTTAAAATTGTTTTATAGATGATTAGAAATTGAATGATAATTTATTAAAGTGTTCTGTAGTTGTCAAAGCTGGTAATTGTTCTTTTACAATATACTACCTGGGTTAACAATAGTTATACTAGTATTACCATGTAAGCTAAGTAATTCATCTGTAGAACGTATATTATGGGTTGCAAAAACCATTTTTTTGAATAGTAAGTGAAAGTGAAAGGGAACGAACGCCAAATCTATTACATTTCCTAATTGGGTTAAATTAAATTAATGAATACTCGTAAAACACACACAAAAAAGTATAAACTCACTGACACGAAAAAAAAAAAAAATTTTGAATCTCATCAGACGTGTTTTGTAAAATATATTCTATTACTATAAAACACGATGATTTAAAACTAGTAAATATCATCATAAGCCAGCAATTTCTATTTTATATATAATTCGTTTGATTTCTCTTCATAAATTTCTACTTCAATTTACTTTTTTGATCTCCTAACTTTCTTTACTTTCAACCTTCTTTATAATATTCAACAACATCCATAATGAATACTACTCCATCAAGAAAAAGAACAATTAGAGATATTTCTAATACTCAATTACCACTTACTCCAACTAAAACACCAACCAAATCCAAAAAACTCAAAATAGATAATAATAACTCTTTTGATACAGGGAAACCTTCATGTGTTAAGAAATTAGATTTTGGACTTCTTACTCCTACCAAAAAACCTTCAACTTCACCTTCAATTCCAACATCAATTTATTCTCAAGCCAAAGCATTATTTCAACGTGGATCCAACGTGAACTATTCTAATGATTATTTTTTAACTAGTCGAGAAAAAGAAGCTAAATATATCGCTGATTTTGTTGCCAATAGTATTCAACAGAAAATATCCAATAGTCTATATATTTCTGGTCCACCAGGCACTGGTAAAACTGCTCAAGTTCAATTAATCCTACAACCTTATCAACAGAATTCAAGAATACGAGTAGTGAAAATCAATTGTATGACATTAAATAATCCAGAACAAATTTATCATGAAATATATTGTAAAATAATGAATAAATTATCAATATCTTTCCATAAACGTAAAACTTGTGATGATTTTATGACATTAATGAATGATAATGAAAATCAACAATTTGATTCTGTGATTGTATTACTTGATGAATTGGACTCATTAATCACAAGTGATCAACAAGTTTTATTTCAATTATTTAAAATGGCTAGTATAAATTGCATCCCTCAAACTAAAATTAAATTGGTATTAATTGGGATATCTAATACTTTAGATTTGAATAGTAAATTCTTACCAAGATTAGTTAGAAATAATATTCAATTGGATAATTTACAATTTTTGCCATACAATGCTGATCAAATTAAATCAATTATAATGAATCGATTATCTAATCTTAAACAAGAGATCTTCCACCCGGGTGCTATACAATTTTGTTGCAAAAAATCAGCATCAATATCCGGTGATTTGAGAAAGGCATTTGATATATGTTATAAATCAATTGAATTAGTAGAAAGAAGTTGTCAAGGTACCGATACGATTAATAAAGTTATGATTCAACATGTGGCTAAAATTTGTATGACATCTTTTGGCAATAATGAAAATCAATTAAACAATTTGAATTTATTACAAAAAGCAATATTATGTCAATTATTCAATTATCAAAAGGAAGTTTTTTCGAAACGTTCCAACAAAACTGCTGCTACTACTACCACTCTTACGGTGAATTCATTTTATGATTATTATAAAAAACAATATGAAATGAATGATTTGATTGGACTGTTGAAACATACTGAATTCATTGAGATATTATATGCATTGGAAAGTAGTAGTTGTATTTTGTTGACCAATTCCAATAAAAACAGTGGTAATAGTAATAAAATTATTAAATTAAATGTACCTTACGATGATATAGTGAAAAGTGTTGAAAATATTGGAATCTTGAAAAAAATTTTACAAAAACCAAATTAAACGATTAATGATACAAGTAAATAGACAGACAAATAGATAGACAGAGATAGATAGATAGTAGGATTTCCTTTTGTTTGAATAGAGTGCAACAATAAACGGTGACTTTCAAAACAATACCAAAAAAGTACCCGCGGAATATGGTTTCAAGATATCGGGATCTGCATCAATGTAAGTTCTTATACAATAAAAAGATAACTATCCGATCCTTGTATTTACTTTACATCGCTTTGAAATATCCGTGGATTATGCTCTATATAAGGGTAGAATAATTTGAAACACCACAAAAAATCAGCTTTATACAAAACGTAAAGTCTGGATGTAGAATAGGAAGTATTCAATTAACTAGACGTAAATTTGAAAGGGACAGGGGGTTGGAAGATATATCAAAAATGTATAAAGGAGGAGTGTTAATTTAGTAATAATTACCAACACCTGATTATATTAATATGTAAGTGGTTCTTAGATGTTATTTTCAACAAGGTAAGATTAAAAACCACACCACTCAAAATATATAACCACTATATGAGACGTTGCGACATTTAAGGGTGACATTTCTCATTTACAACTACAAGAGAGAGAGAAAAAAAATTTTTCTTCTTCTTCTTCTTCTGCTCCCCCCCCTAAAATTAAAATTAAAAAAAATGATTATTTTATTATCTTCAACTTATTTTCTTCTGACCACTGTTGCACGACCTTTTCCTTCTTTTTTTTTTTTCTGTTCACAAATTAAGACACAACAAAAAAATAATAATTTTAATATTTCTTCATTTTTAATCCTTTACTTTTTTTTTCCCTCCTTCTTTCCTCCCTTCACTCCTTTGTTGTTGTTGTTTTTTTTTTTATATTTTTAGTATATTTAATTCATTCAAATTAATTGTTTTATATTATTACTAAAGAGTTGATTAATCAATTCTAATTTATTATTAATCCACTATCATTCAAATGGTAATTCATTTTTACACAACATAGAAATATATTTTTTTGGAGAAGAAACAAGAAGAAAAAAAAGAAAAACCCATTTAGACTTGTAAAATTATAAATTCAAAATTTTTTGACAGCAAATCTTCCAAAATTATACTATAACAAATAACTAGTTCTTTTTTTTTTATCAACACACCTTATCATAACACCATCATTGTCAAATTACTGTCAAAATAATTAATTTTATCATAATATGTCATCCTCAAATTCATCTGGTGGAGGAGGACCACCTTCATCACGATATAATAACGACTATCTAGATTATGGCAAACAACGAAGGAAAAATTTTTATTCGTCAAACTTAACGTCATCAACATCTCCAACAACGTCGTCAACCAACCTAAATTCAAATACACATATATCATCTAACACCGTGCCAGGACTATCGCGACGAGACTTCAAAAATAATGGTTCGGGCTCCAGTTCTATACCACATCTGAAGGATTCAAATTCAATACCGACAACCTCAAGAAATGGTTCATATTCATCATCTTCACATTATAGTAACTATGGAAATTATCATGATTATTATTCTGGACATGGACGTAACGATACATGGAGAAAATCAAGTAGTGGAGCTGGAGACTCCCGTTTGACTGCATCTAATTCCTCTAATGCACCAGGAGCAGGATCAGGTCCAGGTTCAGGTTCTTCCTCTTCATCATCATCGTCATCGTCATCTTATCAACAATACAGACCAAATGGAGATTATCGAATAAAAGATCGTTATGATTCATACACTGGTCATGATGGATCCATCAATACAAGTAAATGGAAAATGAGTCGAAGTTCTGTGGGTTCACGATATTCTGCAAAAGATAGAATGCGTGGCAAACAATCGTCGTTTACTTCTGGAAGTAACAGTATACCTTTAGGATCTTCTTCATTAGTTAATAGTACTAATTATCGAAGTACGAGTGGTGGTGGTAGTGGCGGAGATTCATATTATGGAAGTGGTAGAAGTAATGGGTACAGTTCGTCGATGAATTCAATGTATTCCAACCCAAAAGCTGTGGACAGATATTCATCTTTACTGAAAAATGGAGGTTATTCAAAACCAAGAGATTATAAATATAGATACGTGAATAAGGATTATAACCGAAGTACTTTGATTACACCTGTTGATAAGGAATTGAAGAAAGAATATGAAGATAGAGAGTCACCTACACCAAGAGATGAGGATGAAGAAGAGGAAGAAGAAGATGAGGAGGAGGCCGAGGAAGAACAAGAAGAGACTAACGATAGTATACAAACTATTGAAACCAAGGACAAAGCTGAGAATAAATTGGAATCAGATAAAACTGAAATAGTTAAACCTGTGTTGGAGAATGGATTGGAATCAAAAGAAATTAAAGCCGAAACTGAACCTGAAACTAAAGCAGAGATAAAGCCTGAAACGAAACCCATAGAACAATTGAATGAGTCAGTGGAAAAGCCAACTTTAGAGGTAACGGTTGGGTATAAACCAACACCAGAAATGATTGAGAAAGCAACATTAGAAGCAGCAACGCAACTTTGCAGGTATCCATTAACAAAGATAGAATACGAGTTCGAAGAGTTGAAGAAAAAGTTTACACAAGAAACTAAACATCACGAAAGTGGTGCCAATTATTTGAAGTATTCACTTGCTCGACCGATTGTTGATTTTAATGAATTCCCCTTTTTTTCAAACAATTATCAAAGTTTCATTAAGTCAAAAGATAGTTTAATTGAATCATTTCAAAAGAAGCATAATGTAATTAATAAAAAGAAAAAGAGTTTGTGGAAAGATTATAAACAGGGATTAGAAGTATGGGAGACTGAACAATTAAAAATGGATCAACAACTACGTGTTTTACATCCACCAAACGACGAAATGAGGCGTGAGATAGATTCAAGTGATAATCGGAAGCAATACCAACAGCAACAACAGCAGCTACAACAGCAGCAGCCGCAGCAGCAGCAACAGAATCAACAACAACAACAATTTAATGATTCTAATTCAGGAGATAACATTCATTTTTCTACTCGTCGTAATAGAAGACATGGTGACTTGGTGACTACAGAGGCCGAATTTCAAGAAATTTTATTATCATTGGGTCAAGAGGATGATGAGAATCCATTAGTTAAAGCTGAAAGAGTTGCCGCCAAGATTCCAGATATGATCTTGGACCCTGTTAAACGTGATAAAGTATTATTTATGGACTCAAACAATATTGTAAGAGATAAAAATGAATGGGCACAACGCGTAAAACATGACTTTATGAATAATTTTTCTGAAAGAGAACATGAATTGTTTTGTGAAGGGTTTTGTTTACATCCTAAACGTTTTGGTGCTATTGCCAGACACATGGGTGGTTTGAGAAGTGCATCTGAATGTGTTGTTCATTATTATATGACAAAGAAAAAAGTTAATTACAAGGAATTATTAATTAAGTCGAGAAAGAAATCAAAACCTCGGAGAAAGCAGAAAGCCGCTGCGTCCAAAAAAGAAGCTGTACCAGTAAGTACCACTGTTGAGTCTGGTGAAACCGAAATAGAATTACCTCCATCTAGTATTGTTCCAGTGGAACAGTTAGTTTCAGAAGAATTGTACACTGAAACAGGTCGTAGAAAGCGTGCTGCAGCTCCTGTTTTTGATGGGAAAGAAAAGGAAAAAGAGAAAAAGAAACAAAGAAAAGATGGAACAAATATTGTTGTTGTTAATGAGCCAACTTCTGTCAATACAGCTGGTGGTACTGCTATTGCTACTGCCACCACCGCCAATACCACCACCACGACTACTACACCTACTATTGATAATACACCAACTGCAACAACTGTGATAACTACCCCTAATCTTGCTCCTAATGTTAATCCTGCTCTTGCTCATGTGAATAATACAAATATTATAAATGATTCGAATTCAGCTGTTACTATGAATATTCCCGTTGCTGGTAGCGCCGTAAGTTCTAGTGAAATCCCTGTTCCAACTACAACCACTGAGGAAAACAAAGATAACAAACGTAAAGTGATTTCAAGTTATTGGAGTATTACTGAAGCTAATGCATTTCCTAAATTATTAGAAGAATTTGGAATGAATTGGGGATTGATTTCAGATAAATTGGCCACGAAATCAACCACCATGGTTCGTAATTATTTCCAACGTAATGCAGAAAAAAATGGTTGGGATGCTATTGTTGCTAATCAGAAAAGTTCGAAAATGTCAATCATGAGTTTGTTAAATTAGTACATATGTAAATATATATATCAGTAGTAAAATAACAACTATAATAGGTTAATAATGTTAAACAGATCAACTCATAAGAAAAATTGAGAGCATTTTAATCAGTGAAAACAAAAAGTTCTAGTATCTAAGAATGATTGTAACAATGCCTATAAATATTTGTATGTATACTCTAATCTATGTACAAACCATACTACTAATTTATAGCATGGAGTCTAAATATTTCAATACTGCTTCTAATTCACCTTTTTCAAATTTAGTAATTTTACCTTGAAATGATGATCCTTTACCACCACCTTTTAAATTTGATAATTTTGATTTTAATTCTTTTTGTAATTCTTCTGCTTTTGGACCCAATATTTTAATGGTTCCACCATTAGGAGCAGCGCCACTTAATAAAACAAGGGTTTGTTTATTTGATAAATCAACATCACCAGTTTTATCTTGATTAATCAAAGTTGTTAATTCTTTTTGAACCCAAGTTAAATATTCTGGAAGATCAGCACGATATACATAAGCTAATTTACTGTTGTTATTATCATGGGTTTTAAAATTTTGGAAAATTTTATTAGCTTCAATTGATGCTAATTCTTTTAATAAATTATTTAATGTAGAATTGGTTTTTTTATAATTTAAACTTAATAATTCAATTTTTTCTTCAACAGCATCAATTGAACAAGATAATTGATTTGTAGATACATTTTTCAAAATTTCATGTTCTTTACGTAAATGATTAGCTACTCGACCACCACAAATGAAATATAATCGAGAATGACCTCCTCTAATTGGAGATTGATGTAATAATGCAATTGATTGAATTTGTGCTGTTGATGTTAAATGAGTTCCACAACATGGATTAGCATCTAATTCACCAATTTTAACAATTCTAATTATCCCGCCTTGTGATAAATCATAATCATCAGGGATATGAGAAATATCAACATCAGCATGTTCATGTTCATGTTCATGTTCATGCTCTTGTCCATGTCCATGTCCATGTTGATCAGATGTAACAACTGTAATAGGAATCGAATCAACAATCAATTGATTAACTTTATTTTGGACTTCAACAACTAAATCATTATCGATTTTTCGAGGCAATTCAATATAATTAATATCATCTTTTGTTTCACCCATTGACCAACTTAAAGTTTCTAATTTATAAGTATCAAATACTGCTGATAATAAATGTTGACCAGTATGTTGTTGCATAATATCTAATCTTCTTCCCCAATCAACATTTAATCTCACTTGAGTCCCCGGTTCAATTAATTCATCGACTAAATGAATGGCTTTTAATTTATCTCTTAAAACTGATTTAACTTCAATGATTTTTGTGTTATCGGGTAATAATGTGATGGTTCCCTTATCATATGGTTGACCACCACCTTCGGGGAATAAAATTGTATCTTCTAATTCAACTCCAAATTCTTTAGAAACAGCCACGTCTTTCTTTTTGTTGTTGTTGTTTTTGTTTTGTTTGTCTTTGGCGGTTGGGGGTGGAATAAATTCATAACTTGAAACAACTTTGGTGTTGAAAGTTTTCAAAAATGAATTCTTTTGACATGCTAATGCACCTACAATTGCTGTAGTTGTTCCTGTTGCAGTAGTAGCCATGATATTGTTCTAGAGTCTTTCTTGGTAAGTGGCAATTATTAGTGATAAAGAAAAGAAAGATTAGCTTACAAATCGACGAAACCTTGTTGGTGCGAAATATATTAGAGAAATCGCAGCAGCAGCAATAATATGAAAAACTCTTTTGAATATTTATTCGGATATAATTACCAATAAAACTCACACATGTATATAAATGTAAAACTAAAATTGAATAAAAAAAACTAAGCAATAAATAACCAAGGTGAAACCCCTTTTTCTACAAAACCAAAGAACTTTACTTTCTACTAAGGGTGAACCCCACAATAATAGATGCTCCTAAAACAGCTAGAGCACTAGGAATTAAAATTTCATTAGGTATACCAAAAATCAATCCATTATCGGCATTACCATGACGATTTTTAGCAGACTTGTGAATCAGTTTAATATTTTCAATTGGTGCTGGTTCATGAGGATTATGAAGGTATAAATCAGCTTTTTCATTTTGTAAATTCAAATTGATTCTGATACATTCAGCTAAATCGCTATCAGAAGTAATTGATACCACATCTCCCTCATCGTCAACATAACTAATGGCATATGTTTCTTGTGCTGAGGCATTTCCGTCTGGTTTAGGGACATTCAAAAAGGCGAAATCTTTGTCGTGTAATTTTTCATTCATCAATTCTCTCAATTTGATAATTCCATCACTGGCTTTTAAAGTTATACGATGAACTCTACCTTCAATTCCTGGTGATTTGAATTTGAAAATAAATGGTATTTCATCAACCGTCATTGACGATGTCATCTTGAAAGAAGAAGCCTTGAGAGGAGAAGTGTTGACATGGGATACTGAATCTGATGGTTTGATGTCAACATTAAATGAATGGAATTCAGAAGGTGTGATATCAGGAGCAGTAGCACTACCACGACTTGTTTCCATTAATGAATCCGAATGTGCTGATTCTGTATCACCATCGGTATTGTCCAAAGAAGTCCAAAACTTGTTCCATGCTGGACCTTCATTGGTTGAGTCAACTGCAGTTGAGCCATTGCTTGTTTCACTAGTTTCAAGCTGTTTTATTTGATTCAAAGTAATGTGGGTCAATTTCAAAACTTCAACAACTCCAATTATATCTCCCTCATTGGCAACTACTGGTAAATTCAAATAATGACCATCAAACATTTTACGTAAGGCATCTTGAACTGGTAAACCGATTGGTGCAACATCTGGTTGTGGAGTCATGACTCTAACAACAGAACATTTTTTAGGGTCTAATCCAGCAGCAATAACTCTTAAAACGACATCTTTCGATGTAAAGATTCCTGCAACTTGTTCGTTTGTATCTTTAACCAAAACTGCAGTAGTTCTATTTTCTTTCATTAACATGGTGGCTTCATGCACCGATGCTTTAACATTTACATATGTGGGTACAGTGTTGGCATCCAAAGCATCTTCTAATGTTGGTCCATTCATTTTGTTTTTCAAAGTTTCAAAATATTGGAAAACGTGATGTGGTTGTTCGCCAACACCAATTTCATTATGAACTGAATCTAATGCCTCGTGTAATTTCTTCGATGAACTATGCATTCTTTCCAATTTCTCCATTTGTTGAGCATAAGATTTCGTGATATCAAGAACACCAACAATTTGCAGTTTTTCATCCAACACTGGTAAATGACGGAACCCTCTTTCCACCATCAAATTTAAAGCATCGCCAGCTGGATCAGCGGCGTTGGCACAAATTGGGTTTTTTGTCATGATTGTGTCTATAGTCACTTGAGTGGCATTAAGACCAGATCCAACAATTCTAAAGGCAACGTCTTTAGCTGTGAAAATCCCCAATAATTCTCCTATTTCATTCACAACCAATACACAGTTTTCTCTTCTCGCTGTCATTAATTGGGCAACTTCATAAACAGTGGCTGTTGGTTTACAAATAATTGGTTCACCTGGTTTCAACCATAAAACTGTTCCTGGTGCACCCCTACTTCTTCTTGTACTGAGAGAAGTGCTTGCCTTTTTCTTTCTCAAATCATTTTCAATACGTTTTCTAATCGCATCATCTCTTTTCGATTGTCTTTGTCTTGAATCCAAACTAGTAGGTGGAGCCATTGTTATTGATATATAAGAATCGGTGGTGGTGTTGGCACTATCAATATGAAACTGATCAGATGTGTCGGTATTTGTTGGTTCTTCTGTAGAAGGAGAAATAGTTTTAATCAGAAGGAAACGTTTTAAAGTAGAAAATCTCTTCCTTTTGGAAGGTGAATTTGGTTGTAAAGAAGTCAACTTGGAAAAAAAAAAGAATAGAAAAATTAGATTGGCAGGATTTTAATTTTTTTGTGGTAATCGTAATGGGAACGAAATGTAAACAATTGATCTTGTAGGTCGTGTAAATCTTTCAACCTTAGTTATGATACTTATCAATTAATGTTATACATATCATCATAGAAAGAGATTTCAGAAGTTAAAGAATATTAGGGATTATATATAATGGGAAACATAAAGTCATAGAAGTAGTATGGAAAACAGTTAGACAAAGAAATGGGGCCATCTTTTTTCTAATAATAATACATCTGGAATGCAAGATTTGTGTTTTCTCGAGTGAATCTCTGCCTCCAATTCATTGATGATTTATGCATGCATTATGTAATAAATGAATATATAATTGTGCAGGTCAGATCATTTGTTGCTTAGCTAAGCAAACCAATATTTTTAATTCTTTTGCTAAATAACCACAACCAATTAAATGAATTTGGGGTATGAATTCAGCAATGGACTGATTTATATTTGTTATTGTGTTGTATTATAGGTAAACAATCGTGTGAACACAGTAGGAGTTCACTAAAAACTCAAAGCCCTCAAAAAAAAGCTTTGGATGTGTACTTGGAATTCCATTTCCCATTTATTATTATTGCTTATTGTTATTATAGATAATACCAAATTCTCAAACAAGACAATATTGTGTTCTTTCAGTTTCGTTGTTTGTGGGGAGACTTTTTTTCAAATATATTTTTCTTGTTTCTCTATCCATTATTATTATTTATAGCAACGAAGTCTATCATTGTTAACGGTTTCTTATAATTGGGTAGACTAAATAATTATTTAGCGATATCAGCAGCTTTTCTAGGGAATATTTCGTAAAAAGCTTGCAAAATGTTATAAGTATTAATTGGTTTAATATCGATTTTTTGTCGCATTAGACGAGAGATTCAGGGACAGACAGAAACAGTTGAGAAACCAACGAGGAGTGAAAAAAAAAAGCGAAACATCCATTAATCAAATCTAGCCTCATTAGCTTCCCCATACATAATGACATCCTTTAAATTGACTCCTACTTTGAAGGAAACCATAAATGCATCTTCTTTAAGCAAGGATCAGAAACAAAAACTATTATCCAATTCACACTTAACTCACGCTGATTTAATAAAATTCTATCAAACATGTCACCCAACGTCTACCCTTTTACAATTGATTCAACAAACTAAATTATATATCCCTCCATACAAAACATACATCCAACCCAAAACTTCAGAATTCATAAAAACAATGGAAAAACTTCGTCTTGAAGCCAAGGAACAAGAATACAGACGATTGATTAATCCTACACCTCAATATTCAACTTTATACGATAAAAAATTGGAAGATTATGATTTGGCACCAACTCCCCAACAAGCACTGAAAGAATTGAAAAATCAATTAACCACAATTATAAATGTTTTTATTAGTGTTGGTAGTGTATCATATGCCATTTGGTATTGGACAGAAACCTCATGGGGTTTACCAGTTAGTTATAGAGCATTATTGAGTGTGTTTTTCGGTCTTTTAGTATTGGTTGCTGAAGTGGTTGTATATATGGGATACATTAATAAAATAGAAGACGCTAGGGATAAAGAAAGGAAAAAGAAGGAAGTGAAGAAAGTTGTTAGAAGTATAAATTTGAAATTGGATTAGTTGGTGGGGGGGAGCTCTTATTTTTATTTTTTGGTTGTAAAAAAAAAAATCAGTAAAATTAACAGCAAAGAAGCATTAACTTTCTAAGTCGAAATCTTTACAAGATCTTGAGATTCAATTAGTAATTGTTTGTTGTGGTTTTTGTCAATGTCATCTGGTCCATTTTATCGATCTTATTCATTTAATGCGTTATGGGCGCTTGTTTTCAAATTTCCTTTATTTGCTTATTTTGTTGGATTTGTTGAGGATTTCGTTATTTCAATTATCAAGACGGGTCCAATTCCTAAACATGTTGCTATGATTATGGATGGGAATAGAACTTATGCCAAGAAACATCGATTACCATTGAAAGAAGGCCATTTTGCAGGTGCAAATGCGTTAGTTAAAGTATGTAAAGACTAGCTTCACTCTTTTGCTGTTGTACATATTACTAACCAAATATATGTTTTAGGTTCTTGAAGTATGTTATAAAGTTGGTATTGAACAAGTGACTATTTATGCATTTTCACTTGAAAATTTCAATAGATCTAAAGAAGAAGTTGATACTTTATTTGCATTATTACGTGATAAACTCAAAGTTATGTCAGAACATGAAGATCTGTATGCTAGATATAATAAAGTTCGTATTAGAATTATTGGTAACCGATCATTTATACCTGAAGATATTTTAAAAGATTTAGAAAATGTCGAAGAAACTACTAAAGATTTTGGATCGAAGAAAACTTTGAATGTTTGTTTCCCCTATACTGCTCGTGATGAAATCACTTATGCGATTAAAACTATTGCTAGTAAAAGAGTTTCAGGAGAACTTAATGATCGTAATAAAATCACTACTAAAACCATTGAAAAGAATTTCTATTTTGGAGATGATGTACCACCATTAGATATATTAATTCGTACTAGTGGTCATACTCGATTAAGTGATTTTTTACTTTGGCAATGTACTACTGAATGTACTATTGAATTTCCTGATGTATTATGGCCAGATTTTGGATTTATTAGTATCATGTCAATTTTATTTAAATGGAGTTATTATAGAACTATTCAAATTGAAGAAGAAGCTATACGTGGGAAAGAACCTCGTGTTCAAGAAGTTATCCCACCGGTATTGCTAAAAGAATTACCAAATCCTCCACCCGCTACATCAGTTATTTAAAGCGTAGCTTCTACAGTTGTAATATTGTATTTTGCTATAATGTGCAAGTAGTCTTGAATAGATTCTTTTTCATCTTTATATATATTCAAAAAATGAAAATTAGTATATTTATATTTATATTTACAAGTCTTGATCATCCCATCTATTTCATTTTATTGTTGAGATTGAGAAATTTTCAATTTTTGAGTTAATTTTTGAAGTTCCAAATTTTTTTCAAAATCATTTCGTTCTTGATTCAAATAAATATTTTCAGCATCAAAATCTTCTGATCTTAATACAATAGCATTTGGATTTCTTTCAAATTTCCATCGTTTATTAACCAAATTTTCAATTTCTTCATATAATGTTTCTAAATCATGACTTTTACTAATTAT
>OKKB01000319.1_pt1 | contig 15225 bp, 6 predicted proteins | sample 1613931 | NCBI WGS metagenome assembly OKKB01 (sample SAMN04436893, study PRJEB24849) | human gut metagenome | biome: human gut; feature: NICU; material: stool | host: Homo sapiens | place: USA: Saint Louis, MO | collected 2012-02-08
TTTCTTTGGTTTTATAATGAAAAAGAGGAAAGTGAAAAGAAATTATTTATTGGTGGTATTTCTAGAATATAAAAGTTGAAGAATTATAGAGTTTTTGCATATTTTTATAGTGATATTTTTGTTTTGTATTCGTTACGTCTATAGTTGATTTCTCCTACTCTGAGCTTACTTTGTATTATATTATAAAGAATGTACAATATTGTTAAAGATATACATATATATATATTCATTATTTTTTATACAGATGCTTTGGTTTTCTTTATTATTTTTTTTGAATTTTTGTCAATCTAGTTTTGGTATTTTTTTTCTTTTTGATTGTTTGGCTTATCTTTGTTAGGTGGTAAAGTAGTATAAAATCTTTAACTTACCCTTCTAGAGGTCAGATTTTACGCCCATTCTGGTTTAGTATTGTAATCGCTGTTTCTTCCTCGGTTGCTATTACCACCTCTCCAGTTACCACCTCTACCACGATAATTACCTCTGCCTCTCCAATTACCTCTTCCGCCTCTGCCTCTTCCTCTACCTCTACCTCTTTGCAATGAAGCTTCACCAAAAGTATCCATATTCAAATTTCTTTCTTCATGCCATCTCATATTTGTTCTTTCATCAGTTGATGAGGAGATATTATCAAAAAATGATGAGCTTTTGTTATATCCAGCGTGTTCTAGTTCACGTTCTTGTTCTAATTCCTTGGAAAATTTGGCATTCGCTTGTTCAAAATCAAATTCCTCGGTTGGAATCTCCACCTTTGATCCCTTTCTTGGTTGCTGTTGTTGCTGTTGCAGCTGATTGGAAGATGGGTTAGTGGCTGTTGGTTGTGGAGCTGATCCTGGTTGAGCATCAGCCGGTTGATCATCAGCGACAGTCTTGGTTGCCTGTTCTTCTTTTACAGTTTTAGTAGGCTGTTGATATGAAGTGGAAGCTTCTGGGGCAGAAGTTTGGACTGGTTGAGCTGGTACTGCTTGAGCTGGAGAAGCTTGAGTTGGAGCACTTGAACTAGTTTGCCCATAAGATTGAGAGGCAGTTGTTGTTGATGTTGTGGCAGGAGCTTGAGTTTGGGTTTGAGGAGTACCATTCTGAGAAGATGTAGATGTAGGACCAGAATAGTATTGACCAGTGGTTGCTCCCTGTTGTTGCTGTTGTTGTGGAGGGCGATAAATGTTTGGTTTAACTTCATCAATAGGAGTATCCAAAACAGACAAGTCTTTAACGTCTGAACCTCTAAACACAACATAGTCATATACATCAACACCAGGAGGAACTTCCAAATTAGGTTGACCCATTGCTGCCATACGACCTTCAGTACCGAATAATCTCACTGACTTCAAAGCAACGGTTGCATCATCTGCATTGATGTTCTCTAAAAGACCAACATAACGAAGCCCCTTATTAGAAATAAGAGAAATTGTCTTCCCGATGTATTGTGACATTGGTTTCTCCGTGAGTATGGGTATGTGTTGGTTGACGAAGTTGGACCCCAGCTGAAAATTTAAGAGCAACCCAAAAGTGTTTTCGTTTTGAATGATACAGGAGAATTTGAATTCGTGGCGGATATTGTGTGAGCGAGGAAAAAAAAATCGAAAAAAAAAATACTTACACCAAGGTTCCTAAATGTATTGGTGGGATCTACACGACCTGTTACAATCCATAGTACTAGAAGAATTGCAATCAGATAGGAATAAGCTGAAAGCAAGTCTTCTCTAAAAGAGCGTTGTTTTCAAGTGCCTCTGAGATTGTATCATTAACGGGATTGGTTTTTAATGAGAGACAAAAGTGTGGGTCAGTGTTTTACAAAGTTTTGATAATAGATTTGGCACAAACTTTGCCAAAAAAAGAACTTAAAGAATCCAAACCTAGAATTATTGCTGCTCATGTATTAGTTCAGCTTATATCTAAACCTCTTAGCAATGTATAAATCTGATGATTCTTGAGACTGCTCCGTGTACTTTCAAGCATTGATTTGTCACACAGATATACTTATTATCGATTCTAGCCTGGAAATTACTGACTTGCTAAAAATTGATGAAGAGGCGAGAGAGGACAAGGACGAAAAAAAAAATCAATACATCAAAACAAAACTATCATTATTCCTGGTAATACCACAAATCAAACAGCAAATGAGTGACCCCTTAGCAGATTATACCAATTTGTCTCATGACGAGATTGATCCTTCATCAGCAAATGCTGCTGAGTCTGAACAAGCAGAACCAGAACAACAAGTATCAGAGCACTACGAACCTCAACCAGAAGAACTCACATATGAAAATGACGAAAATGTGCTTAATTCCATAAAGGTCCAAAAAATCACCGATGCGGAAGCAATAGGGGAAGTTGTGCGTAAGAAAGTGATTAGGGATTCCAGACCACAGGGATACGAACAAGGCGACTTTAATGACAACAGTAATGTGACATCAGGCTCTCGACCAGGACACCAACAAACCGATGAAATCGATATTTCTAGTATGGACCCACAACAAAGAAAGAGATTTGAATTGGAAGAAAGAATGAGTGCTGCCATAAAACCATCGAATAAAAGAAGAAGAAAGGCCGATGAAGATGACCTTGAAAGAATGCAAGATGATAAAATTGATTATTTAAAGGATCAAATGATTAAAGCTGCCAATTCTGATGTTGAAAAGAATTCTCAAGGTCAAATTGCTACTGAAAAATTGAAATTATTGAAAGAAGTGAGCGATATTTTGGCAAGAGCAGATTTAGCCATACCTATTTTAGATAATAATTTATTGGAAGCAGTAAGATTGTGGTTGGAACCATTACCGGATGCTTCGATGCCAGCATACCAAATACAAAAAGAATTGATCCATGCATTGGAAACGTTGCCAATAAAGACCGATCACTTGGTTGCCTCGGGTATTGGAAAAGTATTAGTGTTTTACCAACGTTCTAAAAGAACTGAACCTCTGTTGAAGAAAATTGTCGATAGATTAATTGGTGATTGGACAAGACCCATTTTGAACAAATCTGACTCATACAAAGACAGAACTGTTCAATTTCATGAATATAATAGAAACAAGTTTACTAATAAATTGTCAAGAGGTGTTAAAAAAAGAGAAGCTAAAACCTTATATGAAGAAAATGCTGAAAGAAGGAAGAGGGCGGCTATTCCAAGTACAAGAACTACGGCTTATAAAATTGCTCCTCAAGTTGACAAGAGTTTGTTGATGAGACAACAATCTAGACATGCAAGCAATGATGAAAGATTTAAGAGAATTAATCTGAAATTGACGTCAATGTCTGTGAAAAGAAAGGCAGCCAAAAAGGGTGGTCCATCGATTGAAGGTAGAGATTTGGCAATGTAAAGCACCCTTGTATAGTTGAACAATGTAATAAGATTGTATAATCGCAAACAAATGTAAACATGTCTAAAATAGATAACTGGTCATAATTTATTGTAACCAAATAGACTAGAGTAATGGAATGATTTTACAAATGCTTCAAAGTAAAAAATAGCAAAAGCAAAGACTCACTGTTCCTATAGTAAAAATGTGCAATTGTATTGAAATATATTTATACACTTCCTTCTTCTGAAATATGTCTTTCTCTTAAAAAGAACACAATCAATGATAATCCTTTATAACTTTATCGTATTATATTTTCATTATTATTATACAACTCCCCCAAAGAATAAAAACACATACATATATATATGGGATATATCTATGATCTTGGCTTTTCTTTCTTTTCTTTCCATAAAGCTAATAAAGAGACACCGGAAACTTTAACAACCTTGAATCTAACCCCTGGAATATCCCCCTTAGCTTTACCTCTTCTACCGAAACCAGCCAACAAGACTTCGTCATTTTCGTCAACAAAGTTCAAACAACCATCGTTTGGAACGAAAGCAGTGACTTTCTTACCGTTTTTGATTAATTGGACTCTGACACATTTTCTGATAGCAGAGTTTGGTTGTTTAGATTCAATACCAATTTTTTCCAAAACGATACCTTTGGCGTGAGATGAACCACCAAATGGAGAAGATTTGAAAGCGGTACCTAATAATCTAGCTTTATAAGCTTGATCAGCCCATCTGTTGTTTCTTCTGTGAACTCTTAATTTTCTAGCAGAGTTAAGCCCTCTTGGTTTACCTTTACCCATGATTGATGTTGTTGAATTGTAAAAGAAGAATTCTTGAAAAAAGTAGAAGAAAAAAAATTTTTGTAAGAAAAAAATTGAGTATATGAGAGTGTCCGCAAAGTTATTTGGTGGGAACACACAATCACTACCACAACATCCCTATATCAGTGTGACTTTAGAAAATGTATGCAGACGTCTTAGGCGAGCGCACCACCATACAAAATCCCCTTACTATGTGGAAATTTTTTTTTTCAGGCTATAATTAGTGAGTGCGTACTCATAGTCGTGCGGGATCAAACAACTTTTTTGTATCACGTGTAAATGATTAAAGTTAGGGCTATAGACCTAACAGTATTGATAAATCCTTATCATGTCAATATGACATTTTATTTATTTAGTGGCAGACTGCTGCATCGATTATTTTTAAACAATTACTCATTTCTCGCATATACACACAACCCAGCGTTGCAACAATCCAAACATTGATAACGATTACGCAATACTCTTTCGGTCCAATCTAAGACTTGTTTATATTGAAACCTATTCAGAACTATACTAATAATAATAATAACAACAACAAAAAAAACAACAAAAGGTCTACTTTTAGTCTTTTCTTTCATTATCGCATTCTACACCCCTTTGAATTTTTTTTTTTTTGATTTTCATTTATGATTATTTATCACCTAGGATGGGATCAATTATTTCTTGAGAACAGATCTATTCTTAATCAAGGACAACAAAAACAAAAATAATATGTCTAATTGATCCTTAAATGTAAATAACAAACCTTGAACAAACACCCCTTTCAATAATTGTGGAGCAATACCTTTGTATAATCCACGGAACTTTTCAGTACGCCACAAGTATGCTAAGGCATCGGTGAAATGATCAAATTTAATATCCTCTTCATCATCTTCTTCTGTGTTTTTATCTGTTGCCTTCATGTTCTTCTTAGGCGATGATTTCTTTTGGATCATTGCCTTTGAAACAATTAATGGCTGAGTGGCAATGGTGGCTAATGATTTAGCCAAAACACCCAAGGAAAATGACTCGAGTGGTTTTAAAAATTGTTTGTCACCGTAAAGTACTTGTTTCAAACGTTCGTAGGACCCATAGGTGATTGATGGGTTGATACATAAGACCATAGAGACCCTCAATCCTCTCCATAACCCGCTAATACCATCTTGATCCAAAATATCTTGAATCAATTGAAACAAGTTTTTATGACTCTTATCGGTTTGTTGTTGGGTGGTTATTACCCCAATTGGCATAGTGAAACATTGAGAAATTGCAGCAGCCAAGGCACCAAGGAATAACTCGGTAAAAGTTCCTGGTTTATGGTTAGGTATGTGTTTGTATAAGTTGGCATACACTCTTTTGACTATAGTGTACCAGTAAAAGTAGGAAAAGTTTTGTGCGGCAGTACCAACAACGGTAGAAAACAATCCATGATACCATCCCAAGATCCCCTTCTTTTTATAAATCTGAGTTAAAACATCAATGGTGTTTTTATATTTTAATCCGTTATCTTCATCCACTTTTTGTTTATAAACAGAATCTTCTAAATCCGATTCCGAAGGCGGGGTAGGGATCCCATTAGAACCACTTTTGGGTTTGTTTTTCTTGACTTGAGTTTGAATTAAAACTTTACTCAAATCTAATGGATAAACCAATGTATTGGCAATAGCTGATGCCAAAGCCCCAGAGGCTGCTTTTTCTATTGGTGAAAGTGACATTTAGTGGGAAAATAATATGATGTGGGGCAAAAAAAAAAACCAAAAATTCGAAGAATAATTAAACTAATGCAATCAAGTGATTCAAAAAAAACAAAATTCAGCCTATGATAGGTTGTGATAATCTATAATATTTAATAAATATAATGAAATGAATTAAAAACAAAAGATAAAAAGATGAAATCTAAACTCTTGCTTTTTTCGATACAATAAAATTAAATGACAAATATGATAATATTTATAGTTCTTGATCTTTGAAGGAAATAAAAATCAAGTTAGAAAGAAAGAAAAGGTATACCGAAAGGTTAAAAAAAAAAATTTAAGAAAATCCAATTTGTGGGTGGGTGAGTCTGGAGTTAAATACCCGTCGGTACTAAATTTGGATCAGTTGCGTCAAAGTGAATTTGTTGATAATGCGGGAAAAGCTGATACAGAGCAAAAACAACCAAAATAAAGAGAAAGCAAAGAAAAAAGAAAAAAAAAGTTGGGGAAATTCCTGAAAAACGTTTATTTTATAATTAAATTGGTTGTTTGAATAATATGTTTCCCATTTGATATTTGGCAAGATTTTAAAACATTAAATGTTGATCTACGAGCAACACTTGGGTGATTATAAAAGAAAAAGAAATATATCAGGAACAGGACATGAAAGATTGAATCACAGAATATAAACTTGTTGAGTTCAAAAGTTTAGGTGCATCAAAAATGAATATGAAAAAATTCGATTTATTGCAAAAGGGAACCAAACCAAAACCAAATAATCTATGAAATGTCATTGTGATATTGTTTTTGTGTTGCTTGAATTTTCTATTGTGTGTGAAGATTTTCTCTCAGGTTGTGGCATCGATTTACCCGAGGTTCAACTTTTTTTATTTTTTCCTATTATATTTTAAAGTCTTAACTCCACAAGCCTTACATTTTTTCTTTCTTTATCCGCTAAATATTGTTAAAGTTTCTTCTCCTCTTTAGTGTGCCCCTCACACACACACACAGACGTAACCTATTGCTCATTTCATTTCATCTCATCTCTATCACTTTATCTCTGATATAGTTTATTTTGTTGCTATCATACTACTACACTATCATCACGTGACACAACACTAAACTCCAACCTATTGTGAAGCTTTCATCTCCACGTTACTATCTCCCTATCTATACCACTTGTTATCAACTTCTCCACTGAATCCTCGTCAATAAAAGTAATAAAATCTTTTATTTTACCTTGGTGACCGTCTTTGAGCTCAACTATAACTTGATCTTCAACTATATCAATACCTCTAATTGTCCCATCATCACCCATCACCCACACTCCACTTGCTTTGTTATTATCCGATTTTTGTAGTCTCCATGCTATTATGGGTTGCGAGTATCTGTCTTGGGGAGACATGGTATTCAAATTCTTTATGATTTGATTTCTTTTGATGGAAGGTTCATTGGCAAGATCTTGCAAGGGAACAATAATTAAACGCATATATGGTTCGTGGGACGTGCCCACGGCAATTAATGGTACATGTCCGGAGTTTTCAATCATTAAACACCTTGGTGAAAATCCTGCTGCGGTGAATTCAGCGTCATTGAGGGAAATCTTATGAACTAATGTCAACTCACGGGAATCTTTTCCACTCATTGTGATAACATCCAATAATGTGTTTTCTGTTTTACCTAATATAATCACCAATTGATCTTGATACACTGTCACGTCTAAGCATGACCCCTGTTGTTTTAATTTCAATTCAGATAATATTTCAAATCTCTGAACCTCATTTTGATCAGTATTGTTTTCATTTAGCAAAATCAATCGAAGATGGAAATCCCAGCCTAATGTAATCAAGTAGTTGCGATTTTGAAAAGTGATAGATTTGGCATCAACAATTAACCTTTTGTGTGCTTGGAATTGATCAATTTCTTCTAGTGTACCTCTTTCTCTTAAATATAAAATTCCATTCATTCCCACTAACACCATTTTATCGCTATTATCAATAGTCAATATCTTTTTAATAACCACTGGCATTTTCAAAGTGTGAATAATTTGTTTCTGTTTAATAACATAGATTTTGCAATCATTGCTACTCAAATATATCAACTCATTTTTCTTATCATGGCAAGAACTGATCACTAACCCATCAATATCAATCGATTTACTAGGCTGATGAGGAAATGGTGTGATCCAATTTGAAAACTGTTGAGTGATAATCACTTTTAATTCCGGTGCTAACTCATCATTTACATTAATGACTCCTTCATTTGTCTTATTATCGTCCAAAAGAGTGTTGTATTGAATTCGATCATTGATTATGTCTGATAATGATTCATCTAACAATTTAGTGGCAGGGATAGGATTTCCATGTTCATTTTCAAATTGTTTTAAAGTCTCTAAGTAGTTGTTCTCCTTAAGATAATCAGCAATTAACTTATGTATATGGGTTGTTTGTTTCGACATGAGTGGTATGCAATAACTTTGTCAGATCTATTTGGGTTGCAAGAATCATCTATTGTATCAAGATTTGATTCTTTTTTTTGTTCGGGTGAACAAATTGTTGACCACACACATAATATGGTTTCCTTTGAACTAATACAAATTTTCAATTCATTTATTTTATACAATTTATATGGAATAATAAAAACACAAACACATTAATATATAAATAAAAATAAAACATACAAAAGCTAAATCATTATATTCTAGCAATTTTCAAATTTTAAACCTTTTCGGCTAATTCCTCTAATAATTTATAGTTTCTTTGTTCAACGGAACCATTACCTGGTAATCTAGTAGATCCCATCAAATATTCATCAACTTCTCTAGCACATTGTCTACCTTCTTGAATACCCCAAACAACTAATGATTGACCTCTTCTACAATCACCAGCAGCAAAAACATTATCGTCTTTGTCAACTTTGTATACATTTGGATCAACAGTAGTAATAGTACCTCTCTTGGTCTTTTGAACTTCCAAATTGTCAGCTTCAGGTCCAAGGAATCCCATAGACAACAAAACAACATCAGCTGGGAAGAATTCTTCACTACCCGGAACTTCAGCCATTTGCCAAGCTCCTGAATCAGAACGTTTCCATTCAACTCTAACGGTTTTGATTCCTTTGACATTACCTTCTTCATCACCAACAAACTCTTTTGATAAAATGGAGTATTCTCTTGGGTCCTTACCATAATGAGTGGCAACTTCAGTATGACCATAGTCAACTCTGAAAATTCTTGGCCATTGTGGCCATGGATTATCCTTTGGTCTGGCATTTGGTGGATTTGGTAACAATTCAAAGTTAGTCACTGATTTGGCACCATGTCTAGTAGAGGTACCCAAACAATCATTACCAGTATCACCACCACCAATAACAACAACATTCTTGCCAGCCAAGTTCTTTCTAATATCTTCCAATTGATCATCCAACAAGGCCTTGGTGTTAGAATGCAATAATTGCATAGCAAAATTAATGTTCTTCAATTCTCTACCTGGAATTCTCAAATCTCTTGGAATAGTAGATCCAACAGCGAAAACAACAGCATCAAATTGTGATTTCAATTCAGAAACAGTAATATCTTCACCAACAGTGGTGTTACAAATGAATTCAATACCTTCGGCTGCCAATAAATCTGTTCTTCTCTTGACAATACCTTTGTCTAACTTCATGTTTGGAATACCATACATCAATAAACCACCTGGTCTGTCACTTCTTTCATAAACAGTCACCAAGTGACCAGCCTTGTTCAATTGATCAGCAGCAGCTAAACCTGCAGGACCAGAACCAATAACAGCAACTGTCTTGCCAGTTCTATGAGCTGGTGGTGTTGGCTTGATCCAACCTTGTTCAAAACCATGGTCAATAATGGCACATTCAACAGATTTAATGTTGACTGGATCTTCATTGATACCCAAGACACAAGCACCATTACATGGAGCTGGACAAATTCTACCAGTAAACTCTGGGAAATTGTTGGTCATCATTAATCTTTGCAAGGCATCATACCATCTATCATTGAAAACCAATTCATTCCATTTAGGAATAACATTGGAAATAGGACAACCAGTATCTGAAGTACAGAATGGAACACCACAATCCATACATCTAGCGGTTTCATATTTCAATTCCTCTTTAGTTAATCTGGATGTCATTTCATTCCAATCTTTGGTTCTTGCCTTGGCGTCTCTGTATTTTTCATTTCTACGTTTGTATTTCATGAACCCCCTGAGTTTATCCAATTTAACTGGAGCTTTCTTTTCAAACTCAGTATTGAAAATGGTGTCTTCAACATCAGCAACTTTTGGTTCATTCTTGCCCTTGTTTGGATGATGAACATGTCCCTTCTTGATCTTGTAAGCTTCTCCGTTGGTGACATCTGATTCTGGGTCTTCTTTAATAGATTTCAAGAAACTACTCAATTCTTTCTTTTTAGCTTCTTCAGCTAATTTCTTTTCCTTTTCCAATACCTTTTTGTAGTCGTTTGGTAAAACTTTAACAAATCTAGGCAAGTATCTGTTGAAATCATTTAAAATGTTATCAGCTACTTCGGACCCAGTGTAATGACGATGATCTTCAATCAAGTTTCTCAAGAATGCAATTTCTTCTGTTTCAGTAACTTGAGATAATTCAACTTGAGCTCTATTGACTTTTTCAGAGAAATCTTGTGCCATATCCAAAACATAAGCAATACCACCACACATACCAGAAGCGAAATTTCTACCAGTGGCACCTAAAACAACAACTCTACCACCAGACATATATTCACAACCATGATCACCAGTACCTTCAGTAACAATAATAGCACCAGAGTTTCTAACAGCGAATCTTTCTGCGGCAATACCTCTGATAAAAGCAGAACCAGAAGTGGCTCCAAAGAATGCGGTATTACCAGCAATGATTTGATCTTCAGCTTTAAACTGGGATTCTCTTGGTGGGTAAACAATTATTCTACCACCAGACAACCCTTTCCCGATATAATCATTGGCATCACCCTCTAATTCTAAAGTGACACCAGATGCCAAGAAGGCACCAAATGATTGACCAGCAGAACCAGTAACATTAACATGGATAGTGTCATGTGGCAAACCTTGTTCACCAAAAGTCTTGGAAACACGGTACGACAATGTAGTACCCAAAGAACGGTCAGTGTTGACAACTTCACAATCGATAGTAACTGGTAAACCTTTAGCCAAAGTCAATTCTGATTCATCAATCAATTTGTTATCAACTCTAATATGCAATTTGTGATCCTGTTTTCTAACACAATGAGTGGCAACACCAGGTCTGATAGTGTGAGCAGGAGTTAAAATTGGTGACAAATCGATATTGGCATTCTTGGTATTTCTCAAATCGTCTCTAACTTTTAATTTTTCGGTTCTACCAACCATCTCATTAATAGTTCTGAACCCTAATTTAGCCATAAATTTTCTTAAATCATTAGCCAAATAGTAAAAGAAATTGATGACATGTTCTGGTGTACCTTCGAATTTCTTTCTTAATTCTGGATCCTGAGTGGCAATACCCACTGGACAAGTACCCAAATGACATTTTCTCATGTAAATACATCCCATGGCAATTAATGGAGAAGTGGCAAACCCCCATTCTTCAGCACCCAACAAACAAGCAATGGCAATGTCTCTACCAGTTCTAATTTGTCCATCGGTTTGCAAAATGACTCTCCCTCTCAAATCATTCAAAACCAAAGTTTGATGAGATTCGGCTAAACCTAATTCCCATGGCAAACCAGCATATTTGATGGAAGTCAATTTGGCAGCACCAGTACCACCATCGCCACCAGAAACTAAAATGTTTTCCGATCCAGCTTTGGCAACACCGGCAGCAACAATACCAACACCAACTTCAGAAACTAATTTGACTGAAGTTCTAGCTCTTGGATTGGCACATTTCAAATCATACAATAATTGTTTCAAATCTTCAATCGAATAAATATCATGATGAGGTGGTGGAGAAATCAATCCCACACCTGGAGTAGAATGTCTGGTCTTACCAATTTCAGCAGATACTTTGTGTCCTGGCAACTCACCCCCTTCACCAGGTTTAGCACCTTGTGCCATCTTGATTTGTAATTCATCGGCATCGGCCAAGTAATAAGAAGTGACCCCAAATCTACCTGAAGCAACTTGTTTAATAGCGGATCTCATGGTATCACCATTTTCAAGAACTTGGGATCTGGCGGCATCTTCACCACCTTCACCAGTGTTGGATTTACCACCCAATCTGTTCATGGCAACAGCTAAAGTAGAATGTGATTCCATGGAAATAGAACCATAAGACATGGCACCAGTGAAGAAACGACGGACAATTTCTGTCCATGGCTCAACTTGATCAATTGGAACTTCAGTGGAAGATTCAAATTCAAAATCTAACAACCCACGCAAAGTACAGTTACGAACAGCTTCATTTTCCTTTTTGGCATAAGCCTCATAAGCTCTTTCATTCTTGTTACGAACAGCATCCTGTAATGAGGCAATGGCAGCTGGATCGTTAATGTGTGCGTCACCACCATCTCTCCAGTGATATTCACCAGTTTCAGGTAATCCAATTGGTTTGATAGTGTCTCTAGTAGGATACCCTCTTTCGTGTAATGTAAAGGCATCTTGAGCAATGTATTCAAACGTGACACCTTTGATTCTAGATGCAGTACCAGCAAAACATCTATCAATGACTGAGTTATCAATACCAAGAGCTTCAAAAATTTGAGCCCCCTTGTATGAAGCCAAAGTGGAAATACCCATTTTCGACATAACTTTCAAAATACCAGCATCGATGGACCCTTTATAATTTTGAATGATTTTCTCTTCAGTTAAGCTTTCATTTTTCAATAAACCTTGATGTTTCATTCTAACCAAAGTTTCCATTGCCAAATATGGGTTAATAGCATCAGCACCATACCCAACCAAACAACATGCGTGGTGGACTTCTTTGGCTTCTTGTGTTTCAATAATAAGTGCAACTTTGGAACGTTGCTTTTGTCTGACCAAATGATGATGAACAGCACCAACAGCAATTAAAGCAGAAATTGGTAATCTTTCAGCAGAAGTAGCAACATCACTCAAAATAATGATTTGATTATCATCAGCAATAGCTTGAGATGCAGCTTGGCAAATTCTATCGATGGTGTTAATGTATCCTTGGATACCTTCAGATTTTTCAAAAGTAATATCAATATTGGCGACTGACCAAGATGGATAAACTGTTTGAATGTTTTTAATGGCTAACAATTCCGAACTGGTCAAAATAGGTGATTTCAATAACAACCTGTTTAATTGGTCTGGTTTCATTTCTAACAAGTTACCTTGAGGACCAACATAACATTCCAAAGACATGACAATTTTTTCTCTAATTGGATCAATTGGTGGATTTGTGACTTGAGCAAATAATTGACGGAAATATTCGTATAACAATTTAGGTTGTTCAGAAATACAGGCCAATGCATTATCGTTACCCATAGAACCCAATGCTTCGTTACCTTCAGCCATTGGGGCCAAAACAAACAAGATTTGTTCATGAGAATACCCAGCAGCGATCAATCTTGGATCAGATTGTACATTGACATTTACATCAATTGGTTTAGCGTTAATATCGATTTTTCTCGAAGCCAATTTTTCATTTAAATCTTGCAAACTAATCATATTAGCCAAGACCCAAGATTTGAAGTCATATCTTGAAGCAACTTTACTTTTCAATTCACGGTCATCAACAATACGACCTTCTTTAGTATCGACTAACAACATTCTACCTGGTTGTAATCTACCTTTTTGTATGACTTTTTCTGGTTGAATTTCAATAACACCAACTTCTGAAGCACAAATCATACGATCATCATCAATGACATAGTAACGGCATGGTCTCAACCCATTACGATCTAAATTAGCACCACAGTATCTATCATCGGCAAAAGTGAACAAAGCTGGACCATCCCATGGTTCCATCAAACAAGCAGCCCATTCGTAAAATGCCTTTTTCTTTGGATCGATATTTTCGTCATTTTGCCATGCTTCTGGAATCATCATCATAACAGCTTCTGGTAAAGAAACAACGCCATTGATGACCAATAATTCCAAAACATTATCGAATGCAGCAGAATCAGATCCACCTTCTTCAATGATGGGGAATAATTTATCCATTTCATCACCAAACAATTTAGATTTCATAACCCCTTCTTTGGCTCTCATCCAATTCTTGTTACCTCTCAAAGTGTTAATTTCACCATTGTGTGCTGCCAATCTTAATGGTTGGGCTCTATCCCAAGATGGGAAAGTGTTGGTGGAGAAACGGGAATGAACCAAAGCAAAATGGGATTCATATTCGGCATTTACTAAATCATGATAGTATGAATAAACTTGTTTAGGAGCCAATTGACCTTTGTAGACAATGGTTTTATTGGAAAGTGAACAAATGTAGAACCAATTGTGTAATCCAATAGTGTGAGAAGCTTGTTTTCTTAAAATAAACAACCTTTTTTCAAAATCTTTTCTGTATTTGGAATCAAATTCGTCATCTGAAACTTTTTGACCCCATATTTCTTTATAAACAACGGCTGGCTGCAATATGTATGGTTCTCTTGATAATGCGGCAGCACCCAAAATTGAAGAGTCATGAGGCACTTCTCTCCAACCCAAAACTTTTAAACCTAAAGAATCAGCAATGCTTTCAAATGTTTTCTTTGATTTTTCAAATACAGCGTCATCTTTTTTGAAAAAAACATTACCAACACCGTATTGTCCCTTAGCTGGTAATTCAACATTACAGTAGTATTGGAATTCTCTTTTCAAGAATTTATGAGGAATGGAACTCAACAAACCAGCACCATCACCATCTTGTGGATTCAATTCCCCACCTCTATGGGTCATGTTACATAATAAACTTTTGGCATCGGATACTATTTTATGAGATGGAACACCTTTTAAATGACAAGTGAAACCAACCCCACAAGCATCTTTTTCTAATTCCGGGTTATATAAACCTTTAGCCACTGGCAAAGAAGAAGCCCATGATTTGTTTTCTGGAACTTCGTCATAATCGTAAACATTAGTAGTACTAAACTCCTCTTGGGGTAAATAAGATGCACTAGGACTCATTGTATTTCTTTTTTTTAAAAATAAAAACTAAAGTAGATTAACGTATGGTAGGGTGTGGTGTTTTATACAGTTGTAGAAATAAATATAATATAGTATACTTTAAATAGAAAAAATTAGTCACAAGAGTGGTACTTTGGACTATGGAATGAATTATAGACTGACTAGTTTTCTTGTATCTCTGTATGAAAATTCTAAAAAAATAAAAAATTCCTCTATAAGATAAACTAAGACACTTGAATAATATAAAATTGTAATTGGAATGAATTGAAATTGTCCTTCCAGTTGATAATTATAAGTTAGCCTATTCTTTTAATGTG
>OKKB01000320.1_pt1 | contig 14941 bp, 5 predicted proteins | sample 1613931 | NCBI WGS metagenome assembly OKKB01 (sample SAMN04436893, study PRJEB24849) | human gut metagenome | biome: human gut; feature: NICU; material: stool | host: Homo sapiens | place: USA: Saint Louis, MO | collected 2012-02-08
CTATTTTACTACTACTATTTGGCATCCTTTATATTTTTATAGTCACACGATCATGGCTTGCTGACATAACTAATTAACAATATATCTTTTTCCCCTTTTCCTATTAGCTACATTTTTGATTATTATTTTCCTATTTACAAATATAGTGCATAAATTTAGTGAAATCTAATAATCAGTGCTTGTGTTTTTGCCCTTTTATACCCTCCTACAATAGCAACAGTTAATTTTTACATCAATTTTACTACCACAAACGAACGAACGAACATATATATAAAAAAAATTTCCTTTTTTTTTTTTATTTTTTGAAATGGCTTTTGATACTACTGTTCCTCAAGAATATTATGATGAAAATTTTATTCCTGGTACTACCAATATTTTAACTGGTAAAACCACCATTGATGAATCATCATCAATAACTACTCAAAAATCATTAAAACGAGATCCCAAAACTGGATTAGTGTTAATGCCTCAACCGACATCATCACCTAATGATCCATTAAATTGGTCTCCATTTCGTAAATTTGCTCAATTGACATTATTATCATTTATAACGGCATTAACGGCAGCAACTTCCAATGATGCTGGTGCTACTCAAGATTCATTGAATAAAATATATGGTATTTCTTATGATTCAATGAATACTGGTGCTGGGGTATTATTTATATTTATTGGATGGTCATGTATGTTTTTCGCACCAGCTTCTTCATTATATGGACGAAGAATAACTTATATTATTTGTTTATTGGCAGGAACTTTAGGTTGTGTATGGTTTGCTCTTTCTAAAAGAACCGCCGATACTATTTGGTCACAAGCATTTGTGGGGATGAGTGAAGCTTGTGCTGAAGCTCAAGTACAACAATCATTAACTGATTTATTTTTTGCTCATCAATTGGGTACAGTGTTAACAATTTATATTTCTGCTACTTCGATAGGTACTTTTTTGGGTCCTTTGATTGCTCAATATATTGCTCAAGCTCAAACTTTCCGTTGGGTCGGTTGGTGGGGTGCCATTATATGTGGTGCTACTTTGATAGTAATCATTTTCGGTTGTGAAGAAACAGTATTTGATCGTCAATTATATACCAAAGTATTAGAATCTGAAAATGTTACTCAAATTCCAGACCCATCAGAAGAAAAGAAACAAGATAACCCACTTACAAATAATATCATTCCTCACGAGAAGAAAAATTCAATGGAACAAGAATTATCTCATGAATATATCACTGCAAACAATAATGAACATGACGTTGTTCCAATTGATCCTGAAACTTTAAATGAAAAGAAAAAATCTTATTGGCAAAGAATAGCAATCATTACACCAGCACCTTATTTACAAGGTTTAGGATTTAAACAATATTTAGAACGTTTCATTATTTATTTCAAAATTTTCACATTACCAGCAGTTTGGTTTTCCGGATTATTATGGGGGTTACAAGATACTTATATGACATTTTTTTTAACTACTCAAGACACGTATTTTTATAATCCACCATGGAATAAATCAAATGCTGGTGTAGCAATTATGAATGTAGCTACATTAATTGGTGCTGTTATTGGATGCATTGTTTCTGGGTTATTTTCTGATTATCATGTTATTTGGTTAGCTAAACGGAATAATGGGATAATGGAAGCTGAATATCGATTATATTTATTAGTTATCACTTTAATCATTTCACCCGTAGGGTTAATTATGTTTGGTGTTGGTGCCGCTAGAGAATGGCCATGGCAAGTGATTTATGTTGGATTAGGTTTCATTGGGTTTGGTTGGGGATCAATTGGTGATACTTCAATGTCTTATTTAATGGATGCTTATCCTGATATTGTCATTCAAGGAATGGTGGGAGTAAGTATTATTAATAATACTTTGGCTTGTATTTTCACTTTTGCTTGTTCTTATTGGTTAGATGGATCAGGAACACAAAACACATATATTGCCTTGTCAATTATTGATTTTGCTACCATAGCATTGGTTTTCCCCTTTTTATATTATGGTAAAACATTTAGAAGGAAAACTAAAAGACTTTATGTTTCAATGGTTGAATTGACTCAAGGGATGGGATAAGAGAGTGAGTGGTAAAAGAATTTTATTAATGATACATTTATTATTAGAATTACTACTATGGAAATCCGAGTCTGTGTTTTTTTTTAGAAGTATATTTTAGACGTATTTAGAGTTGTTTTTCTCCTTTGTACTTTATTTAGCATTTTATAATATATTAATTAAAGTTGCATTAATATATATAAATAAAAAAACTAAAACCAAATCAAGTCAAGTCAAATAAATAAATAGTTATATGTCTTTCTTTCAATCAAGAGTCATTTCATCATTTGTAGTAGATGTAGCTACTTGTTCACCTGATGGTTCATTTGTGTTTGTGGTTGTTGTCTCATGCATATAATTATCCAATTCCTGATCTAAAGTATCAGTAGTGTTACCCATATAATTTTCCAATTCTTTATCCAAATCTTCTGCTGTCTTTTTAGCAGGTCTAGTTTTACCACCGATTTTTCTTTCTCTTGGAGGACGTCTACCTGAACTAGTACCTCTAGGATGAGAATGAGAATAAGAACGATGTGATGAATGCAGTGGTCCATTACTTGTTATTCTATGATTGATATTTCTTGTATCAATTCTATCTAATAAACTAGTAGTATTTTCCACAATAAGTATTTTACCCATAGCTTTTTTCCCATCAAATTTAGCAATGGCTTCCAGATTACTTCTTTCACAATCATTTTGGAAACAAATATATGCAATAGTATCATTATCATCATCAAATTTAACAAAATCAACTGGTGATATACTAGAAAATAAATTTGATAAATCTTCACCATTTAATTCCGGATGAATGTTTTTAATTCTTAATGTTGGACGTCCATTGGCTAATAAAGATACTTGTTTTGGTATTGAAGAAGATGATGAAACTGCTGGTCTAGGAATATATGAATCGGTGTCTCTTCTAGTTGAAGGATTTGATCGATATGGATGATGACGATTGCCTCTGGTGGAGACTCCTGCTCCACCACCACCACGACGGAAATTTGGATTTCCTCTTCTACGACTAGGAACAAATTTTCTTTGATGTTGTTTTTCACCAATTATATCGTCTAAGGACTGTTCTAAAATGTTGGATGACATGATTATTATTTGTATAAGTTTTTGATTGGGTAATTATAATTTGAAGTTTTAATTGTTGTTGATGAATTTTTTATCATCAAAAGTTTTTTTTTTCTCTTTTCTTTCTCCAAACTACTGGCAAAATTCTCCGAGAGTATTTTTTCAGCTCAGCAATAGTAGTTGCCAAATGTCTTTTGCAATGGAATACGACTCTTATATCTTAATCAATATATTATTTTCTCAAATTATTACTACTAAAGTCCGTGGATATTGATTTCAAACAATATTAGGTATACTATTGGTCATTTATTTGGGGTAGAAGATAAGCAGAATTTTGTTCATTTGAATTGTTGAGCACAAGTACACGACCACATCAACGTAGCAATAGATAATTCTGTAAAAGATATAATTTGGTTGCAAGAATCAACAGCCATGATTCTTCTATACAGAATGAACTAGTTAATCAAACTAGACATTGTCTTTGACAATTTATAGTAACGCTGGTTTTGAGTTTCTTGCCCAGTTATATTTAATATCATATAACCTTTGCATTGAATCTTTGGGAAACATATATAGTGTTATAAATCTATTTCAACAGATACATAACCAAACACGGAACCAAATTGCAATCTGCATATTGTGAATGAAAGTGCAAGCACAGTTCACGCTTGATTGAAAGCATTTTGCAGTTGTCAATACTTTGAGGGGTGTTTCAACCAGCTAAATACTTCCCTAATGAATAACAGGAAATATCCAGATAATATACTTAAAAGTTCCAATCAATTGAAGAATTGTTTATAAACTGCAAATTTCAATATCAGAACTAAACTGGAATCGGGGTTCAAAATACAAGACTCGCCATTTTAGCATTCTTGAAATATTTAGTTATGATTTAGATGCAAAAAGTTAACAAAAAAAAAAGAGTCACCTATTAAAACAAGAAATTTTATTATTCAAATCTAACCTATGACTTCGCCCATTTCATAGTCACAATTAAAGTCATTCATTTAAAAATTTTTTATTATTCATTGAATTTTTTTTCTTGTCTTGTTGTTTTTCTTAATCCACTTTATTATTAAATTTCTTGACTTTAAGTTGCTACCAAACAATACTATAAAGAGGGCTATGGGAAACAAGAAAAATATCAATCAGCACTGAATGTGTGATAGAGGGGGAGGTGGTGGGTTTGAGATAACAACCCCAAAACAGAACTTTCCATTCAGCCTCGTTGTATGCTGTTGTTCTATGATAAGAAGTAAAGCTTACTGATAGTATCCAATGGGTTTAAGATAGACTGCAAAATTTGTTTGCACTAATGGAGAGAAAACCTAATTTCAATGAACAAGGCGTTTTAACATCAGGAAGCCAAGTGGTCACGTCTATGACATTTCCTTCCTTTTTTATTTATTATTTGGTGTTCGTAAATAGCTGTATCTAATGAACTGGGGATGGATAATTTGTGGGGGAGGGAAGAAAGGAAAACATTGAGAAACAAGAAACAAGAAAAAATACAAAATCTAATTTAAGAGGGCAAGCATTTCCTATCTAAAACATTCGTGCGAATTCTAGATGTTCGTGGCGTGGTTTCCGAACAAACCAATCAATCATTTATTACATCATAGCGTAATACTTGCAATCTGAAGTTTACTTTCATGAAACAGTATTTAAACGTGGTACTCTGGTTGTTCATTTAACTTCATTTGTTCTTCTTCTTGGTGTAATTTCAAGACCTGCGATATTAATGATCATGTGTCAATAAAACGAGGCTTTGTTTCGTGACATAAATCGAAGACATTTTGCCGATACTGCACTAACTCTCTTCATGGAAGTCCACGACTTGCGGTGTGCTACTTTGCAGTTGTCTTTGACGACCTCTCCTATCACCACCCACAGATAGTAGTAATGAAGAAGTACAATAGATCTCTAACAACTCTGCAGCAAATCAGTTCATTTTTTGATATTAAAGTTATTGTAGGTGTTTTAGGTTTGGTATGGGGGCAGGTCATATATCTTACAAAAAAAAAAATCAGACCAATACTAAAAATAAACCATATGCTTTATTTTTGCACCTAATTATTATTGAAGGCTTGGGAGGAACTTTTTAGTGTTTTTCTTGGTTTCTAGTAATTTTCGTTATCATTATCCTATGAGAGCTCTTGGTGTAAACAAGTCAAATTTGGTGGGGAGAGGGGAGTGGAATGATATATATATAATAACCACATTGTCAATTTAGAAACAGAGAAAACACTCTCTCAAGAAGTAGAGTATTCTAATCATCAATTTGACAACAACTGATTCTTGTGAATTTAAAATTATTAAGGAGATAAAGAAAAAGAAAAAGAAAGTGTCACACACCTACACACACAACCTCACACATACGACGAGTCATTCAAAATTTTATAATCCCTCACTCACTCACTGGCCCGCCCCTCCTTTTTGACGCGCCACTTTCCACCACCACATTACACTATTAACTATCGCCCACCACCAACTCAGCACCACCACTTATCGACAACACGGGAAGAAGAAAAGAAGAAAAAGAAAAGATCAACAGGATACACGAATTAAATAAAAAGGAAATTTAACTTCCAAAAAATACAAAACACATAATAAACATAACACATATAACAACGAAAAAGAAAATTAACTTTTAATTAAAGAATTTTCTAAACTTCTTTTCCCAATCATTCGACTATTTTGCCTTCATTTAACCTTGTTTACTTTATTTTAATAAGTTTGACTCTTTTCATACATTCAATCACCTATAATCTATTGTTTTTTTTTTCTTTCTTATCGAACTGAAATTTCCCTCAATCAAAAAGTTTCGACCTATTTATATTTTATTTCCTTGTGGATGTCCAAAATATTTTAATACTAATTACTCCCCCGTTCTTCTTTCCTTCCTTATTGAATAATACCAGCAAAACCAATACATTATGACATTAGGGTTCGATAAATTCATAAGCAAGGTCAGCACTCATAGACGTCAATCTGAACCATCAATCTTGGAAATCGCAGCCACCAATTCTCAAAATAAATCGAGAAGGCTAAGTATGGATAATGGTCATTGTTATGTTCGTGAATCAACTAATAATCATCATCATTTAAATACCGTCGTTGATAATTTACGACAGCGTGCGGGATCGTTTTCATTTATTTCACATCACCATAATCACCATCAGAATAGTCACGATAATTATACTGTCGATCCCCTTACATCAAACGGAGCACGAATTTCCCGATCACGTTCACGTTCCAAATCAGTTGGGCACGGAGAAGCAATATCACCAGCGTATTTTTCCAAGAATAAAACCAAAGATTTAGTGAAACAGGAAACAGCACATATCATTCTGAAGAAATTACTCAACATGTTACAAGATTTGGATTTACAAAACCCTATTGCATTGAAAACAATATCACAAGGTTCAGAATCAAAGTTTTGTAAAATCTACGTGTCTAACACTAATAATTGTATTTACTTACCAGCAGCAAGTTCAACAAGTTTCACTTATGAAGATGATGAAAATGGCGGCGTTATAATTGCTGAAGATAGAAATGATGAAATGCCAACAGCAGTTAATAACAATACTTTGTCAATGGATAGTATAAATCATTCAGAGACTGATTTCCTGGATTCTCCACCACCTCCAGATTTATTTTCTAAAATGAAATCATTCCATTCACCAAATTACTTGACTTCAAAAATCGATTCTGAATGTCCAATTCCACATACATTTGCTGTGATTGTTGAATTAACCAAGGACTCTTTGATTATTAAAGATCTTCATTTCCAATTTCAGTCATTAACTACCATTTTATGGCCAACTGGGGATGCATATAATCGGACTCATGCCAAGGAGAAATTTGCCATTGGGAATATGGAATGGCGTACATCTTTAAGCGACGCCGACTATTATATCAATAGTTCTAATTCCAACGATGTTAAGCTGAAAAACTTGGGTCCTGAAGATCTTATTAATCGAACTAGAGAATACAAATTAATCGATATTGAAGAACCAAACAATTCATCAAACAGTTTACTGGATGATGACATGGATATTAATAATATTACGTCGCCATTATCAACGTCACCAACATCAAGTTCAACTTCAACAAATTCAACATCCAACTCATTGGGTTCAGATTCATATAAAGCTGGTCTTTATGTATTTTTATTACCAATCTTATTGCCAGAACATATTCCTGCTTCCATTGTTTCTATTAATGGTTCATTGGCTCATACATTACTGGTTGAATGCAATAAATATACTGATAAGTTGAATCGGAAATCAAAAGTATCAGCATCGTACAATTTACCTATGGTCCGTACTCCACCAAACATTGGTAATTCCATTGCTGATAAGCCAATTTATGTTAATAGGATTTGGAATGATACCGTACATTATATTATAACTTTCCCCCGCAAATATGTTACTTTGGGTTGTGAACACATGATAAATGTGAAATTACTGCCCATGGTGAAAGATGTGGTTATCAAGCGTATTAAATTTAATGTATTGGAGAGAATAACTTATGTTTCCAAGAATTTATCACGAGAATATGATTATGATAGTGAAGACCCCTATTGTATTCATCCAGTTTCTAAAGAAAATAAAGTACGTGAACGTGTTGTGTCGTTATATGAATTGAAAACGAAGGCAAAACAATCTTCTGGTGGACATCTTGAAGCTTATAAACAAGAAGTTATGAAATGTCCGGAAAATAACCTTTTATTTTCTTGTTATGAGGTTGAAAATGATAATAATAACGGCAACGGCAACGGCAACGGCAACGGAAACAAGAACGTTAAACAAAAGAATAAAGATCAACCAATGATTGCTACACCTTTAGATATCAATGTTTCTTTACCATTTTTAACTACTATGTCTGATAGTTTAATTATGACATCAGCCATAGAAGAAGAAGGTTCAGATCTGCCTCATACATCAAGAAGAGGGTCGGCAGTCAGTATGACTGATAATAATACTACCCCAAGTAACAATAACCCTTTATCTCCATTTTTGGGAGCAGTGGAAACTAATGGTGCTAGTATAAATGAAATTGGTGATCATACATTATTCCCTGATTCTAATTTTCGACATATTGAAATTAAACATCGATTACAAGTTACATTTAGGATTTCTAAACCGGATCTGGATAATAAAATGCATCATTATGAAGTGGTTATTGATACCCCCATCGTTTTACTTAGTTCAAAATGTCAAGAAGATTCTCTTCCTCCTTATAGTTCTGTATAGTATTAATTTATCTTGTAATTTATATTTAATTTTGTATTTTTAATGAAATTTTGTGGTAATTTTCCAACCAAAAAAATATTTACGAACCTTGATTGTAGTATTTGAACATATATAGTAGAAAATAAAAAAGAGTTCAATCAGAAATAAGAAATATATGTAACGTATAAAGAATTATTAAAATGAAAATAGAGATCAGGGGAATCAAAAAAAAAAAAACATAACAGGAAGAACAAATAACGAAATAAGTTTAATGATGGGCCTTAAACCCATAATCCATACTTAAAAAGGAGCTATTACCTTATTAATTTGTCCTTCTTTATAAATCTTTGGAAAGTTGTCTTTTGAAAAATCCATTAGAATTGAATTTTTCCGAATATGAATAAGTGACAATCAATTCAGTCAATAATTTAATATCATAACCTTCAATTCCCTTTGGACAAGTAGTTTTACCCTTTGGATTAGCATAAATTTCAAATCCAGCATCTCCATTAATACTACTGTTTGTAAAATTATTACCATTACCACCAACAATGGTATCATTGGTGGTGGTTAATGATGAACTTGTTGGACATGCTAAAAAGTGAGTAGAATTCTTATAGGATAAATAACCATTTTCAATAGCAAATCCAGTACTCTCAGTTTCAAATGTTGAAGATTCATTTTTGTTATGAGTTGCAACGGTTAATAAATCATTTGATTCATCAACATATGCATTAATTGACCAAAAAGTAGAGTTTTTAGAATTACTAGTACTGCTATTGATGTTATTGAATGAGGCGATATTAAAAGTATAATTATTTTGGGCATCAATTCTACCAAATAATGGAGATCCTCGATTTCCGATTGTGATTGATGTTTTATTGAAGGTAACAATATCAGCTTGAGTTAAATTCCCCTTATGAATAGCAAGTAATGTGAAAACAGGTGAGGTTGGAGTTAATAATAATGCTTTTTTGGATAATATAGGATATGCTTGAGCACATTGAATGAAGATCAATGAAATTGATAATAAAAATGTTGCGAAAAATTTCATGATTCTAAAAAGTCAGAGTTTTGATTAACTGGTTACTAGGTTGTGATACACTATTTTTTTGTTTTTGTTATTTTTTTGATTTCATTGCCAATTGTAAGATACTTCAAAGTATATTTATATAGGGGATGTTTGGGCAATGTCTATTAATGACCTTATTTGTGGGGGTGCAAACACTTTTAATACAATAGCAATCCATATATTGTTAACAATGAATTTAGTATATACATACATCCATAATTAATACTGTTCCGTTTTTGCCGCCATTTATTTTTTTTGCTATTTTTTCGGGTAGTTTGGGCAAAAAAGAACCCCAAAACAGCACATAAAAACTAGAACCGTTATGTATAATTGCTTTCTAGACGAAAGCAAGGTTATGTGAATTGAAGCAAACAGGGATTTTTATTGTGTGTTTTTGTGTGGGTTTAGCATAGCCGATGACACAATAACCAGAACAAAAAGGAGCATCATTAACCGGTAATTCAATTGCCAATCATTATTCCTCAGAGACGGGTAAAAAGGCAAAGTAGGATGTTTATCGACCTAAAACTCATCAATCAATATTGTTCTTGGATGATTACTACTCATTTCATTGTATTTCATTGTTACTAGAATCACTTTGATTCAAGGATTCACATTAAAAAAGACAGATAAAAGGACCAACTTTTGCTCTAACGATGGAAAAGATCTCCACTCCAGTGGGTTTTCTCTCGGCTTTCACTATCGCCTGCATGATTTTCAATTGCTATCGTTTTAGTACAATTATCCCTATTCTGTATGATTTTTTATTCTGAACAATGAAATACAGAAATATTTCATTTCAAGGTCTTGTTTAGTGACAATACAAGGATGAGTGATGCCCAATTATTCCATATCAGATATAGTTAGCAACGTTTTGGTGAACTAGGAATTTCAACAATCTTGAATCCGGGTATCAAGATAGTTATGTCATATGTGTTCATAAATGATAGACATGGTGCTATACTGTTTTTCCACCAGATACCAATCAAATAACCAAATAACAGTCGATTGAATGAAACGAATTCACTTGACTGATGGTTTTGGAACAAGATCAATAAATAGGACTGTTGCAAATCTAGAGAATTTTGGAGAATACTTAAGTTGTGTACTTTTGCACAATTACTTTCAAAACCTTGGCAGATTTTGTTTGCACGTACTCCATAACCAAGAATATGGAGTTTAGTCCTACGATAAGAATTTCAATAGAATTTCAGATACAAACAAGGAAACATATTGGATGCAATAAGAATTAAAGAATAATTCACATAAAAGCACTCCATCAATTGTATGAGTGATAATTACAACATTTGCCAATTTATGTTGGGAGCAGCACTAAGTAAAGAAAGATAAATTCGGTTGAAAACATAGCATGACTAAATAATCACCTACTGAAGGGTCTTACACAACACAGATCCAACTTATTATAAATATAAAATTAACTTTATTAAACAAGGTTAAATAAACTAGAATGAATAAAAGAGGTCTATACACATAGAAACTAGAATGAATAAAATAAATACTTGATCGAAATGTACTTTCAATTGATTAGCCACAACTATATAATTCAAAATTATTTGGAAGGAGGTGGATGGGTGGATCGAACGTTTTTCTAAATGTCTGTCTATCAAATCAAATAAAAATATAATAAAAATAAATAATAGTAAAATAAATAAATTATTCACAGTAAAATTTGTAATAAAATGGTTTTTTCAATTGACTCACATACAAAATCTTCATACTTTTTCTTTTTTTAAAAAAATTCACTTTCTTCATATTTCTAAAATGTACATTTTTTATTTTCTGCTTTCCCTTATTCATTCATGGTAAAACTACATCTTTATCTCACAAACCTGCTTACAAAGCAACGGCTGGTGGACAGTTCAAAGCTTTCTTCAATGAACCGTAGATGGTGAATTGTAAGGAAGTCAAAGTACCGACCATAACCAATCTTGTTGGTAAACCGGCAAATGAACCAGAAACACCCAATTGTTTAGCCAATTGGATCAATAAACCAACAGTAGATTGACCTGGAGCTTTCTTGGTTTTGTTGACTTTAGACAATAAAGTATCAGCTGGTTGAGAAACAATGGCGGCAGCACAACCGGCAATGATACCGGCACCCAAGTTAACAGCAGTGTGAGCAGCAGTGGACAAATCGACTTTTGGAGTTGGGATAGCATTGTAGATGGCTTCGTTGGCTCTTTCGAAAACCAAGAATTTAGCAATATTATATGGAATTTGTTTGAACAAGATTGGGGTGAAACCATTGTAGAATGAACCGACACCTTCTTCTTTCAAGATTCTGGAGAAACCACCAATCAAACCATTAGCAAAAGTTGGTTGAGAAACCAATCTAATTCTGGTAGCTTCCAATGGACATAAAGCAATATCAGCAAAGAATTCAGCTAAAGCAGATGAACCAATGTAAATGGAATCTTTGTATTGTTTAGCAGTATCGTAACCCAAGTATTCAATAAAAGTCTTTTTGAACAATTCGTAACCACCGAATTTGAAAGCACCTTGTAAGGAGTAACCCAAAATAGTTGGACCCAAACCAGTTAAAAGAGCACCAGCACCTTCAGATTTGATAACTTGTTTGAAAGAACCCAACATACCTTTGTTGTAGACAGTTGGTTCCAATTGGATTCTGGTTTTGACGACATCAATTGGAGTCATGGCACCGTGAGTGGCACCACAACCAATAGCACCAGCTAAGGCAAATGAGGCGTAATCTTTGACAGTATATTCAGGGAGTTTATATTCACTTGGAGTTGACATTGTTGAATAGTTATTAATGATCTATTAAAATTTGATGAATTTGAAAATTAAAAAAAAAAAACCAAAAAGAAGAAGAGGGAATTTTTGGTTGGAAATTTTTTTTTCTTTTGCTTTTCTTTTTTTGTATTGTTCACAATGTAATTGTTGTTGTGGTTGAAAGTGATGAACACCAATCAAAAAATATTAAATATTGTTAGTATGTGAGAGAGACAAAGACTTGACAACGTTGATCAGAATAAGAAAAAAAAATTTATAGATCACACACACGCACACACGCACACGCATAATCATCATCTATATCTATTTTTGGGTCATACACACTTACTTTGAAACATGATGTCTACATTACAATTTCTATAACCATCTATGTCTTAAAATTGGTGGCAAATCCATTTTATGATATCAATAAAGTGTGACTCCTCCTGTCATTTGGACTTTGATTCTGGCAGGCAAATCATTTATCTCCAAATCACAAAAGAAAATTAATGGAAAAATTAGATCCAACCGGAATATTTAGGAAAAAAAAAAGCAAGAATTGTACTTCAAAGAATTTTTTCTGCAATTCTGATTGGTCAAATCGGCAAGGGAAAAAAACAAAATTTATATTGACAACCGATTATGTGTAACAACAAAAAAATTAATTTATGACCACAAACGTACGCAAAACTTTCTGAAAACCTCCTGTCGCAAAAAACATGCTCTTTCTAAACAGTTTTTTTTTTGCAATCGTTCAAAAACGGTCTTGCATCGGTTTACTAGATATTAATCCTGGATGACCAATTTATTGTTTTTGATGACTAGAAAAAGAATTTAGAAATGTTTAGTAAGTCATTAATAAGGGGCAACTAGTAGCTTTTGCTAGAGGCATATAGTAGTGTAAACACGGAGTTTAATTGGGCAGAACTTGCAGCCAGATCCATATTACAGAAACCAGACCCTTTTTCTTAGTTAGTTGGGGTTAGTCCTGTCCAATAATATAACTCTCACTTAATTATAGCAGGCTCAATATGGCTACATTTGGTTTTGAATTTAGAATATAGTACAATCTGAAGTCAGAGTCTTGGTATATCCTTCAATATATAACAATGACCGTGGATAAGCGGTCCCTGTTAACCATTTCAATAAAATTGCTGTACTGAGTCAGTACCGTTACCCAGAACTTACTTTGTTACGGCCATTGCTGTGTTGGCTGTTGGTTTTATAAAAATGAAATCAATCCTAACAATAGTAATCCATTGAGGTATCAATGCTTCAGTTCAAACTTAATTTATACTCTATTGTAAATCTGAATAGTATTATTTAAATCATTTATAATATGACTTGTCATATTAAGCATTGCAACAAATGCAAAAGAAATACAAATCGGTTAAACAAACCAAAAGGTAAAACTGTATTTTTTATAGTACTTTTTTTCTTTATTTCAAAAAGGAAAACAATAACCGAGTCAGAACAATAAAGTTAGATTTGATAATTGTGTTAAAAAAATAATCAAAACCCTCTTTTGTAAGTCTTCTTAAATAAATAATGAAGATTAATTTTAAGGGGTCGTAGAAATATTTGAAATAGAAGTTGGTCCTTGAAAAACGACTAGTTTGTAGTAGATTAAATATAAGTTAGTGCTTTGCTACCAATCAAGCAAAATATTTAAATCAGCGAGTATGTGATGTTGTTTTGTTTTGCAATGTTATTCTAACTATCAATTTAAGTTGAGGTTTTGCAAAGTTATTTAGACAAGTTTGGATTTATAGATATAGTATGGGTGCTGTATTTGCCATCTTAGGAAGAATTATAACAACAAGTATTAAAATTTTTCATTCACAAAGCTACTGAAAAATCACAATGAAGTAATTTACTCGTCATCGTTGTAGTTGATAAAATTTAATGAGATTCATCTTTTCCTAACTCCATTCTGAGTTCAATCCCCAGAAATATGTAAATCTCAAGTATTAATCAAAAAGCATTCTGGTTAATTTTGTCTAGATAAAATGTAACTCAGTACTAATAATGCGGCTAGAATTTGACTACACTTTCTTCAGAACTTTGTCAAATTCAAAAATGAACAAAGTCATCTCTATATCTCTTTCTAAGGAACTGGCAAGAACAAAAACTACAACACCAATTATCACTACTACTAGTTGAGGAATTTATCTTTTAGAAAATAGAATAGATAAATAAACAGGAAACATCATATACATAAACAATTATATGGGGGGGGGGTGCAATCTTGGAATTTTCAACTCGTAAATATATCCAATTCAAGCATAATCATTTTTCGTTTTCCTTTTTTCTTTTTCTGCGGTACTGCATATTATAAAAGCTGCAAAATAACTTAAACTGCACTTCGCTGCCTTAATGCTGCTGATTTTTCTTTTTCTTCTTTTTCTATTGCCCCTAAAAAAAATTTCTCAATTCTTGAACTAGAAAACAAAAAAAAAAACCTCCCTCCATGCATCAGATGTTCTCTTTTCGGTCAATTGTGAATTATACATAACTATTATATATATATTATAAAACTTTATTAGCTCTATGAGAATTGATGGTTGTTAGACTTTTATGTCTTTTCTAAGTAATAGGTTACTTATTTTTCGTTATTTAGTTTTGTTTATCTTGGAGTAATCGGAGTTAACTGGGTATGATCTTCTTTTTTAGCTTTTAGTTTTTATACTTCTTCAAGTCTACTTTGCTAAATTCTATATTTGGAATTAAAGTTTGTTTTCTATATTTTGTACTATTTTT
>OKKB01000321.1_pt1 | contig 14865 bp, 6 predicted proteins | sample 1613931 | NCBI WGS metagenome assembly OKKB01 (sample SAMN04436893, study PRJEB24849) | human gut metagenome | biome: human gut; feature: NICU; material: stool | host: Homo sapiens | place: USA: Saint Louis, MO | collected 2012-02-08
CATTATCAATGGCTATTAATACTTTAATTAATTTTTGGACTTTGACAAGTTGTAATTTTAAGATTTTTCGAAGTTGTAATTCTTGCATGATTTTCAATTGTAAATTTTTAATTTGTTGATCAAATTCACGTTTTTGTTCAACATTATCACTTTTAAATTCAATTCCTTGTTGATGGCTTAACTGTATATATGGTATTAGATCTTTAGGTATATTGAAAATATTTCTTAAACAATATAATTCAAATTTATCAAAATTCTTATCTATAGTCGATTCTAATAATGATTCTAATTTCCCCATACCAATTTCTATTTCATCTTCAGTAACTTTGGTAAATATCCCATTTTTCATTAATTGTTTTTGTTCTTTTAAATATGTTTCAATAGCTGTTGTTCCCTTGTACATGATTTCATTCACCGCATTGATCACGTCATCAATAAGTGTCAAGGGAGCAAATTCTAAATGTTCAGTAAGAATTGCTGTAGTACGTTCGTCTAAAGTTTTATCTGACATAGTACAAGATGAAGTTGTTAAGAATAGCCAAGTAGTTGTGGTGGTCTGTTGTTGTGGTTTTATTGTTTTGATTGTCACTGAGCTTCGTAAAACAAAACAAAAAACAATTTCCTGCAGATAGTTTGTCTCACTTCAACTATCCAAAACTACTGTTTTCTTTTACCAATCATTTCAAGAGAAAAAAAAATTACCAAAGTCAAATATAGAAAAAAAAAAGACCCATCAAACTTAATCTCCAACCTTTGAATTAGATTTCTATTTGATATTCAAACATATACTCAAACTAACACACATATTCATCATGGCAGGTACATTATTCCCAGATAAGCAGTTTGAAAAATTCAATGTTGCTAGAGAAAAGATGGGTCATTATTTTAGATTCAAACCTCGTTCAGTATTCTTCAATATAATATGGATGGGTATAATACCAGTAGGATTATTTTATGTTGCCTATGGAAATGAAGGTAAAGTTAGTATTACTGATAGATTTAGAAAAGAACCAATTTTGGCTAAAGATTATGTTCCAAGAAGTAAACAAGAATAAATAAGTCAATAGATAGGTTTCTTAGTGTTGGTGATGAGAGATTGCTGGAAAATATAGTTGATTCAAGGGGGAAAGCTATTCAATATCATTCATTCATGTACATTGTGAATATACATAAACTGTTTTTTATTTCAAATTAACAAATCAGAAATTGTAATTGGATATATTCAGTAGGGATAAGAGCAAATATTGAGCAAGTAAAGTTTATTGAGATTTCTCAATTGATGCCAGTTCTCTCATTCTCTTATTGTTGTTGTTATTATTGTTTCACGTTCAAAAACATATCGACATGAGGAGCTTTCTTGCTTCTTGACTATATATCAGGAAATTTCTTTACTCAAAGAGGTTTAGAGCGCATCTTCTTATTCTCCCTCTTATTCTACACCAAAGGGCGAAAGCCTAAAAAAAGAGGTTTCAACTTTGTGGATTGTTGTAAGTGTGGATGGTTAAGTTATTAAAAAACCTTACAGCCTAATAGCAATCATCATCTGTAGAGATCTGCCTTGTTAAAACAATAGTAAGATCAACAAGCAAAGAAAAAAACAAGGGTGAAATTTCAATTATGTAATTTCAAGGTGAAAAGTTGCGGTGGTAGTGGTGGTGGTAGTGGAGGATTTCTTAACCCTTCCTACTTCTCTTCCTCCCTCCTTCCTCGACCCTCCTCAAATCTTGTTTCAGGGTTGCATAATTTTTCCTTTTTGTATTCTCAGCTTGTATCAGAAGTGACAGTGTGTAGGAAAATAGGGTTTAAGTAATTGTGCAAGCTAATTATTATTTTCTTATATCCTATGCATTGCTAGCTCCGAGAGGGGGGGGCGGGGGTGTATAAACTTGCCATGTACCAATCAACCAACAAATAATGCTCAGCTGATTGAGAAAAAGTGGGAAGATTGTACAAGTGCATTCGAAGAGAGGTATAGGCAGTATCAAATTAGAGTAAAAAATCTGTTGGGTTGTAACAACAGGGAATTTGAAACTTTCAAGATTGTTGTTGTCTCTTTATTTTTTTCAACACTTTTTGGCACCAAACATAAAAGAAGATAATTGGTTGAACAAGAATCTATGACAATCACTCTTTACCCCTGTGTATCAATCCGAGATCGCCATTTCCGAACGATAATTGATCATCAACCAATGAGCTTTTCAATTACAAGGGGGGGGAGGGAAAACGAGAGGGGAGGGGAGGGAAGTAAATCCTCAAAGATAAATCTAATATTATGAATAAAAAGGTATATTAACAATTAAGTATTTACGATCGAGATAATAATATAAGGAACGACGTGATCGAAACAGTAAGAGCAAACCAAACTATAAATTAACAAATTAACAAATTAACAAAACGAAATCAAACACCAGTTATAATTAGAAAAAGTTTCACCAAGAACTAAAACATGCACATGTAAATATAAAGTAAAAACAGTGCAATAATAAACCAATTAAGATAAAAATCCAAAAGTAACATAAAAAAATAAAAAGAAATATCAATCAAAACGAAGTTGTTAAATTTATTATCAACTCATTTTATTCTTGTTCAATTCAAGTTTGAACTCCACCAATCCAGATTCAAGATTTTGCAACAACTCAACCTCTTTATGAGATTGTTGTTCTTGTAATTGCTGTAGTTGTTGCTGTTTACGTGGAGATGTTTGTGAATTCTCCTCGATATTCTCATCTTGTAAGATTGAATCAGCATTTTCATAAACAAACAGATAATGATTGCTTAAAGTGAACACCGGCATTTCTTGAATACTCAAATCAGGTAATGAATGAGCATGTTGATATGGCACTTTTTTTTTCAACAATCTTTGTTGTTGTTCTGTAGTCTGACTCTTTGTCCATTGGAACTTTGGATTTATAATGAATGTTGGAGATGAAGAGCCACTGATACCACTACCATTACTAAATGAAGAAGCTTTTTTCAAAGTCTTGACAATTTTGGCAGGACCTGGAGTAATAGATTTCTTCTTTTTCAATGTTGGACGCTGTACAGAAACATTCGTTGAACTTGAATTTTTGTTCAAACTTAAAACATCAACACTTTCAATGGAATTTTCGAAATCAACACCACCAATATCTTCAAAATCCAAATCAACAAATTCTGGGAAAATATTATTCCTGTGATCATCCAACACTTCAAATGGATCATTACTCAACAATTCCTCGGCAGTGATGTTACCACCAGTAATGAATGATGTAGTATTGCATCCAAAACTATTGTCATTGCATACTTCCAGTTGTGGACTAGAGACTTCAATTGTTGTAGGAGAGTCGCCAGGAATAGTTTGCAAAGGAAGAGATGCAATTCTTCTGTGTTGGTGTTGGTATTGGTGTTGATAATATTGCTCTTCTTCTGGAATATATCTTCTCTTTTGTTTATGAGGTCTGCAACTGGATTTTCTCTTTGGTTTCAATTCTGGTGGTTTAGGAATTTCACCTTTTTGTAATAGAAGCAATTGTTGTTGTTGCTTTTCTCTTTGTTGTTCAATCAACTTTTGCATTTCTGGACTCAGCTGAGTTCTTGTCTTTGTAGTAGAACTACCGCCACTGTGCTTATGTGTCTTAGCTGCAGCTTCATTATTCAATTGTTGTTGGAAATGTAAAGCAGCTTGTTGATGAGGCGATGGCTGTTTTTTGTGCTTTACAGCAGGTTCAATACTCACACCCAAACCAATTGTTGCACCAGTCTTTTCACCAACAGTAGAATCAACAGTTGAAGCAGGAGCAGAAGATGAAGAAGAAGAAGAAGGAGGATATTGTTGTGTAGGAGGCGAAAATTGTACCGGCGAATTAGAAACACCATTAACAGAATTTGGTGTACTCAACAGTGGTTCAAATTTATTGTTTGGTTGCACTGATTGAGTTGCCATATATGTATTGTAGTTGACAATTCCCGGTGTGATTGGTGTGAATTGGGCATTGGCTGGAAGTAAATCACTGTCGCTACCATCAGGTAAGAAAGAATTATTGGAAAAAGTGGCAACAGAGCCAAACGCTGGAGTGGTCTGATTGGAGAAATTAGTAGCAGTCAATTGAAATTTAGGACTAGAAGCTGATTTTGGAGTTCTCAAATACTGTTGAAATTGACGCTGTTGTTGTTGCTGTTGTTGAGCCACACCAGTACCAGTACCAGCAGCAGCAGGAATGAAATCTAAAGTATCAATGTTGGGAAACTCCGACATTGAATTAAACTCAACACCACTATCATTGTTGTGAGTTGTTAATAGATTTGGATTTGGTGATATAAACTGCCCATTAGCTTCAGCAGATGTATGCAACAATGGGGAAGCATCTGCAATCAATTGAGATAAAAAGTCGACATTCACATTCATTTTTGGTTAATTATGCAGTTGATTTAATGCGAGGAATATTACACAAGGATATCAATTGAACAAATTTAAAAAAAAACAGGTAGCGAACGAATAAAGTAAGTTTAAAAATTGTTCAAGTTGAGTTAATTGAGTAACAGGTAATAGTGAAGAATGAAACGTGGAATAATGTTTGTTATAAAGTAAAATTTATTTTTCAAATAAAAAGAATTGAATAACTTTTTAGGGATCTATTCTTCTTATATTTAATAGGTAGGAGTGGAATAAGGTTATTTTTTTTTTCAAGTGTTAATTATTTTAGGGGGGTGTGGGAGGGAGAAAGGAGGAGTGGGAGGGAAACACAATAACTTTTGAAATTGTAGCAAAAAAAAAAAAGGTAGTATCTGCTATGTGGGTTAATTTATATGTAAAGTTATTAATATTCAGTTTTATTATACCTCAAATAGTTATTCAATGAACAAATGGGTATCAACGGATATCAGTAGTTTGTTAGTAGGGAGGAAGGGGAGTAATAATGTAAAGCTGTGTCAAATAAGCGAAACCAACAAAAATTTAATTCTGGAATATTGTTGGACCAATAAGCGAGTGAATCAGTGCTTTGAATTAACTTAAGCTTTATTATTAGATTGAAAACGTGAATAGAACAAATGAAATTATTAAGGCAATTGTAACAACAAAATCTAGAATAATCTAAAAAAGAATTTTTATTTCATTTGGAAAAGAAAAAAAAAAGGAGAAACTATTTTTTTGGGGGGGGGATATATATTATTTAAATAACCCAATTTTTCTAAATGGTAGTATAATTTACTATAAGATGGAAAAACGTATGTAAAAAATTCATGTTTACCACATGATGATGAATGTTATGAATGTGAGAAAGAGAGAAAATATCTAATTTTAATTAAATTAAATTGGCAACTATTTCGTGTTGGTTGCTGGATATGAGACAAAAATGGGATTATGAGCAGCTTTAGGGAAAATAACGCAAAGAGAAAAAAAAACATAAGAACTAGAAAAAATTTAGAGTATGGATGGAAATATCTCAACAGATTACACAAAATTGGATTCAAGATAATTTTTCTTCTTCTACTAAAAGGCGGAAAAACAAAAACTACGATTAACGATGAAAGTGAAAGAATAGTTTTTTGTATTATATAGAAGCTTTGGAAACATACTAAAAAGAAAGAAATAGTTCAAGGATTTACCTATTCAATTGAGATTACTTTTTGTGTTTAATAACTAAACAAATACTGGAAAGACAAGCCAGGCAAGCAAGGCAGCAGCAGCATAAAGTACAATTTCTTATGCGACAATTTTGTCTCACTTCTTAAGGCTGTCTCGTTCACTCACGTCGCCTAATGTGCTACTATTTTTAGCCACATACGTACATCTATTTGAGCATTGGGAGATTAGATATTATTCATCCTTTAGTTTGGAGGAAAGCTTACCTACATGAAAACTAATTGCTTTAGTCTTTGCTTCTATTTTTTTTTTCCGAAGCGTGTGCACCCTTTTTAATTGTTTTGTCGCCGAACGCAATCTATTGTCACTTTAATTCTATTGCTTTTCAAGCTCTTTTAACATTCAGAGTCAGTCGAAGTTGAATTAGACCAACAAGAACAGAGGTTGATATATTTTAGTCACCATCAGCTCATTAGTCTGTTGATGAGCAATTTCTCTAATTTTTTCATCAACATACTCTTTCGATACATGCGCTATTTTTTATTTTTTGGTTTTTTTCAAGTAGTATATACCTAGAGAACTGGTCAAAGGATTTCATCTACAATAGTTTACATGACAACATATCTGGGCGCTTGTAGATCAAATATTTTAGATGTGAACACTTGGGACCACTACTTTGTGTATTTTCGTGAGTAATCGGCACTGATCCCGAATTATTCGTACAAAGGCTTACTTGTTATGAGCATCCACAAAACAGTCATCTTTGAAGAAGATAATGATGATCACAACAGTATGTTGAATCTCATTGGACGATCCTCGATTATTGTTTTCTAATAATATCATAATGATATCATTATATTGTAAAGATTATTAGGATAAGGCATGAATTCCAATTGGCAATTTCATGATCTACGATACTTGTTATTGTTGAGGATACCTTTTTGTTCTTCATTTCAATTGCTACAGGGATATCCGGACTTGAATTCAACTGGAAACTATTCACTAGTCCTGAACTCCTTCTCTCCGTCAGTTCCCGTCCATTGCCTTTAAAACTCTTATGTTTGTTAAAGTAAGCACTTTTTAGACAACACCAGGTAAACCTTGAAAACAGTAAAAGTACTGCCAGCTAGCTATCTTATTGCAACAAAAATTCAACTCTATAAACATGATTGTAGCAAAACAACACTAAAGTCTTTCACAATAAGGTAATAGTTGCTAGTAATTCATCCATACTATGGCTCCTTGACTAGCAGCAAGCATTGTTGTATTGTTATTATTATTCGTAGTAATAGTAGCCATTAGCAATATGAAAAATCCTTAACCCTTTGTTTAAATGATCGTCGGTTTAGTAATATTCATGTTAGAATGTTGAATACTTGCTATACCCGAAAGTGAACTAAAGAACGTTTGAACCAACAATGTTGATACTAAATGGAAAAAAACAAATTAGATTTTCTCTATCTTTATTCCCAATTTCAGTTTATTTCATTTAAGATTCCAATTTTTCACTTTTTCCATATATACTAACTATGATTTAGTATTTGGTTTGGTTATTTGTTTTCTACTTTAGTGCTGCTATGATTATTCCGATTGCATTTGATTTTATTGAATCATTGAATTGAATGTCTAAAAATGGAATAACGTTGGCAACATAATTTGAAAGCAATGAAATTTCTTGGAGGCCAGTTACAACGATTATCCCTCGTGGTGCATGTTTCTCTTGTACGCCCCTCCAATTTCACCATATACATAAAGAAAATGTAATAGTATACTCTGATCTACGTTGACTATAAATTGTGGTTTATTGTTGCCACAACCTTGTGGTTTATAGTTTAGTTTATGAAGAGCTCTATTTGAAAACGCAATGGTTCAAAACCTGGAAACTATGGGAAACCTCATATTTCATCCCATTTGCTAAACTGGTATTACCAATGAAATATAATACCGACATTAACAATAATGCACCTAATTATGGTTATCAGTATATCAAACAAAATGTATTTATTCATTTCTTTTAACTAACTTTAATATTATGATTGATATCTAGTCAATTAGTTTGGTTGATTGTTTATTGGAGAATGTATTTGAATTTAGTTGAGGTTTAGTTTTTCGCGTAACTACTAGTTAGCTTTTGTTTTTGTTTTGTTTTGTTTTGTTTTGTTTGTTTGTAACTACTTTCTTCTTAATTGTGATTCGCGTAAAACAACATACATCTCTCTAAGAAGTAATGTCAGATTGACAGTTTTATGTTGAAACACTAAGATAAGATTCCATGTAATAGCTTTGAAAATTATGAAAATTTACTAAACCATTGAAAAAAAGTTTTCATATTCAATAGAATCAATTTGTTGGGTTTAGATAATTATTATTAGAATTGTGAGACATCTAGTAGTTAGTACTTAATAATCATAGAAAACAAATTTTTACTACGTAAAGCCGTTCTTCTACTACTATATTACATGTAAGCTATACTTTACGCATTTCTATTGGCTAATTCACAATTATACTGAAAATAAATTAGATTGTACAGTTTCAAATAGTCCACCCATTGACTTCTTAAACATGGTTAGAGATATTTTTTTGTTAGTGTTGTCAATTTCGCAGTTAAAACAGATTGTTCCAGATAACATTCCCAGTTGTTTGAAACACCCCCAAAAAAAATTAAGCTGTGCTTTTTTTTTAGTTTATAACCAATCTGCTGAGACTAACATACAATGAATTATCATTGTGATGTAAACGTTCGGGGCACTGTGTTTGTTTTAATCTTTCAACTATATTATTGCTTCTTTATACGCCAATCCAATACCCAACACAGCTCACAACATCTTTAGTCCAATTGTAGCTAATATCTTTCCTAATTCAAAACAAACCTCTGTTTTGAATATTATAGAGAATGAAAATCAAGTCAATAAATTTGCTTGTGAAACATCAATGAAAAGAAGAGTTGAAACACTTTGTTTATCCGGTAGTTTTGATTTCTATAATTTTTTTTTTCAACAGTGTTAAAGTTAACAGCACTCTTGTATTTTGCAACTCATATATTATCCACCAACAATGGTCATGTAGAAATATTTTTGTGAGCTCTGTTTAAATATAATTGGTGTTTCTACAACTATTTTACAACCTAATAGAGTCTTTTTTTGTCAATTAACAATATAATTTCCTCATGTATTCGCTAACACCTAACTATATTCTGGTTATTCAATTTGTTGTCCATTTAACATATACTGTTGTGGAAACCATCAACGCACCTTTTGTGGCAGTCGAGGAGCTGAACATAGATATGAAGATACTTTCTGGTTATTAACACTGTGTTTACTATCCATACAAATTGCTACATTATTAGAATTTAAAATCTTCAAAGAATTGGCATTGAGTCTACAAATTACTTTGAGAGGTTCTACTATTAGTCCCAACATTATTACCGCGCATTTACAAATTTGGTATTTCGTAGCGGGAACTGCGCTTACTACCAGAAACGGAAAAAATAGGTCTTGCCCGCACAGGGCACACGGAATTAAAAAAAAAAGAACACCTAACTACTGTGTACTCCTTCATATGTTTTAGGAAAGTGGCGACAGATAAAGAGGCATATTTACTACCACCTCAACCCCACTAGATAAGAATCTCCCCTAGTATAAAAGATGGACAAAATACTTGCCAAAGATGTTTTAATTAGTTATCTAGTACTTATAGAACTATTCTAATTTCAAAGATAATAGATAAATATCTATATCAATATGACAAATTCGATTGACTCTTTAACAATTAAACAAGGAAGGTTAATAGAAACCATCCATGAGACTGCCAATTGGGGAGCTAAAGGTGTTTGGGGACTTGAATCAACCCAAACAGGTGTTTGTCGATTAGCTTTATCTGATTTAGATAAAAAAGTTAGAGATTGGTTTGTTCAAGAAACTGAAAAATTGGGATGTCAAGTGAAAATCGATGAAATGGGGAATATTTTTGCCATTTATCCAGGTAAAAACCAAGGTCCGCCAATTGGAATTGGTTCACATTTAGATACTCAACCTAATGGTGGTAGGTATGATGGGATTTTGGGTGTTTTGCTGGGGTTAGAAGTATTGAGAACTTTAAAAGATAATAATTATACCCCCAACTATCCTATTGCCGTAATTGATTGGACTAATGAAGAAGGTGCAAGATTCCCAACAAGTATGATATCTTCAGGGGTTTGGGCTGGGAAAATCCCGTTGGAAACTGCATGGTCGCTCAAATCATTAGATGTCAACCCAGTGTCAATGAAACACGAATTAGAAAGAATTGGTTACAATGGGGATGTTAAAGCATCGTATTTGGAAAATCCATTGGCTTGTCATTTTGAACTTCATATTGAACAAGGGCCAGTGTTGGAAAATGAAAAGAAAAAAATTGGTGTAGTGACTGGTGTTCAAGCATTTGAATGGAATTTGGTAACTGTAACTGGTAAATCTTCTCATGCCGGTACTACTCCTATGAATACTAGATCAGATGCTATAATGATGGCATCCAAAATCATATTAATGGCCATAGAAGTTGCTTCTCGAGAAGGTGGGTTGGCTACAGTGGGGACATTGGATTTGGAACCTAGATCAGTTAATGTAATTCCTAATATTGTTAAATTTTCTTTAGATGTTAGACATGTTAAAGATGATAAATTGGAGAAAATAATGAATGAAATCAAAACTAAAGCAGCTGAAATTGCTCAAACCAATATAAATTCTTCTTTTGCTAAACCATTAACTGTTGAATTTCAAAACTTGATCACTTCACCAGCAATCAACTTTAATCAAACAAATATCGATACGGTTCGGAAATCTGCTTTGCAACTTTTCAAAGAAAATGAAATTAGAGATATTGTTAGTGGTGCAGGACATGATTCTTGTTTCACTAGTTCTAGAGTTCCTACATCAATGATCTTCATTCCTTCTAAAGATGGGGTTTCTCATACTCCCGAGGAATATTCTTCACCGGAAGAAGTTGAAAATGGATTTCAAGTATTACTAAGATCAGTTTTATTGTATGATGAAATGAGAGGAAAATAAAACACTTTAGCAGTAAATAATTATCTTGTAGCAATGAATATTTACTAATTTGTAAAATATGATTTTTTCGCCTTTAATTGATTCTATATTTAGTGATCATCATCAAAATAATAAGAAAATCGTGAAATATACCGCCCCCAAAAAATAGAAATAAAAAATAATTGTGGATAATCAGTATAATAACCAATAATTTCATATTTCAAGAAATGTCATTGGTTAATCTTTCTAGGAAAAATAGAAATTTCAAATTAGTGTGGAGGGGTAGGCAATATATCATTGACTTGTACTCATATTTCCTGTTTCTTGAACAAACCCACACCTATAAATGGTTTTTGTGTGTATTCTCTAACACATACATGGAAAAAGTTCATTCATAATAGTTAATAATTAATTTCTCATCCAATTTGTAACGCTCATAACTTTAATTTTTAAGGTTATTACTGTATTTGTCTATTAGTTTAAAAGCATGTCATTCCAATTTAATTCTTTCAATAAAAATTTTATTGTAACCAAATCTTCTTGAATGAACTCTTTTTTTTTACAATAGTAGACTTGTTATTAGGCTGCATTTTATTCAATATGTTGTTAATACAACTCAGATTATTTTGCTGCAGATGCATGGCTTGTAGCCTAAAAAAATAGAGAAGAATCAACGCTTCGTAAAATCAACCTAACGTTGTGACTATTCCAGGACTGTTGCTTTGTTGGACGTATTAAATATAACATTGCTATTAGTGTAACGTCTTTCTTTTTCGAGATATTACGAACCAATTGAGTGTTTAATTACTTCTTACAGTAATATAGATGTGCACCAAGAAATTACTGTTTTCGGTAAAAACGTCGTATTTTCAAATCCTGCACAAATGCCCCCACTTCTTTTCAAACTTATGTGGTAGTCATTATAAATATTTCGCAGCTTCTTTCACTTTTGCTGTTTTTTTGAAGAGTATTCAATCTTCTTGACTCAGCATAAATAATATAATAACAGTTACTCTCTAGAAAGAAAATGAAGTTATTGTATACTTATTTGTCATTTTTGCTAATTGCATTTACCTTTGCTCAAACTTTAGATGTCAACCCTATCACTGATGAACTTAGCATTAGGGACACCAGTGGTGCCACATCTGAAGAAATCGAGGTTGCTAATTATCTTCAACAATTAGTTGTTGCTGCTGGTCTTGATTCTCAAAACTTGACTAAAAGAGATTATCCAGATAATTCACTTTTAACTGCTGCTTTCACCAGTCTTAACAGATCAGGAGTTGGTGTACAACTTGTCCATACTTTTGCTACTAGTTCTGCTACTCAAGGTACTACCATTAATACTGTTGGTCAATATGTCTCAGTTACTGGATTAACCAAACTTTTGACATCTGCTAATAAATCTGGTTTAGCAGTTTCTATTGTCATGAGATTTTTCATTAACTATTCTTTGGTTCCTGGCTTATGGAATGTTATTGTTGCCTTATGGAATAATGGTGTTATTTCTCTCGGTAAAAGAGGTCTTCTTGATTTGGTGGGTGGTATCATTAACGGTGTGCAGCAGTCCATCATTAATTCTCTTATTACCATTATTAATTCCGTCACAGATTTGACTCAAATTTGTTCTTCATTGAACAAATCGGGATTGGCTGTGTCTATTGTTGATGATTTACTCACAACTTCTGATGGACAAAACTTTGTTGTTAAATTAGCTACTAATCTTGTTCAAAAAGGTATTGTAACATTTGATAAATTGCTTAGTTCCTTGCAAAGTTCAGGAATCATTGTTGATACTTTTACTACAATCATTGGTAACTCTACATACAGAAAAATTATCTTCATTTGGGCAGTTAAAAGTTTGGTTGGTTTTATTAAATACATTTTCTAAATGAATCTAAGGTGTTGTTGTTGGTGCTGGTGGGTGTCGTCGTTGTTTTCAATTCTTAAATTGATGTACTATTTTAGTAACTTTGAATACGTTTTTGTTTTTTTGTCTTTAGAAATAACCATTTAGAATATACAAATATCCGTTTATAAGCTCACTTTCTAAAGTGAAACTGTCTTCGTTAATAATCTATAGTATGGAGTTTTCTGATCGTGGAACAATCATTAAGATACACAATTGAAAATAGGAGACAACCAATTTTCGACATTTATGTATTGACACTATATACAATGCATATTTACATGATTTTTTGATATGAAACAAGTTTCCCTTCAAGATTAAAAGTCTTTAGTACTTCCAAGATTGAATTCTTCAATGTGACTGGCACAGAATTTTTGCCCACATATTCATCCAAAAAGGGCATCAACCATAATACTCTACCCAAATCTTTGGATTTCTTACAAGCTTCCAACATGATTAAAAACAACTCTGGTGTAAAAATTGATCCTTCAACTAACCGTTTTTCTTCATAATTTAATTGGATCCGATATGGGTCAATCGAATCCAATACAATTTTATCATATAATAAATCGACATACTCGTATAACTCCAAGTTGATAGCAGACTTCATAATCAGGTATAGACAGTCACGTGAAATAAACAAATCTTTGCATTCAAGTTCAATTCCAGGACATATAGCTGGCAATTTATATTTGGCTTTCGATAATAAAGGACTTTTTATAGCCATCACTTCTCCTGCCAATTTATCCAATTTTAAAAATGACAAGAGTTCTATAAAAGTTCGTTTATCTTTTCTCACTTCTTGGTATTGGCACAATGTGCTTAATATTTCCGGGAAATCCTCTATCAAGTGACTAAAATGATCCGCCATCAACGGTGCAGTTAACCTGTCTTGTTCTTTTGGTGTGGCAAGAATTGTTGGTTGATGTTTATATTGGAAAAGTGACAAATAAATAATCTGCTGGTAATTGTATAATTTCAAAGTACCTAAATTTCTTAGCAAATAGTGCCATATTTCTGTTGTTGGTATATACTCGTGAGTACACAATAGATCCTGGACAAGATTTGTCGCTAGTTGAATATGTGACATTGGCTCATTCTGTGCTTTTTTATATTTTTCAAATGATCTTTCAAACTTTTTAATATATTCATGGGAATTTTTCTGACACAGATTGAACCTCACAAAATTGTTCCCATTAACTTGCGTACTCATGTCTGATTCAGTAGAACTTAGAAATTGTGATGACTTGAAGTTGTAGAAGCGAAATCGATATTCAGCTAGTGATTCAAACCAATGCGACAGTTTGATTTCTTCTAGGTATGGTTTTATTCGTTTATCTTCAAGTTTGGACAAAGTTAATTCAATGTACATTGACTCCACCAAGGAATGACATACTAACATTATTGTATTTCTCATCTCAATATCATTAAAACTCAATGCTCCCATTTCCTCAGTTAACTTCTCGTAATCATTCACTATTATTGGCACTTCTTTTTCAAATAATGCATCTATGTTTTTTTCATCCTTTAAGATTTCCACCACATTTTGTCTATGAGTCTTGAACTGTTCTGCAAGTTGAATGTTATTTTCAAATTCTTTTAATCGTCTTTGATTTCTCTTTAGTACGTTGGTTGTAGATCGATCATGAGTGGAAATGTTTCGATTTATCTTTGATGGGTTTCTTGTTATGGAATAACTTCGATTGATAAAACTTCGTATTCTATACGGTTTCCTGGTGATCATTATCTGGTTTAGACTTCTAGTGATTTGGATTGGAGATCTTTTTTTTTCCATGTTTTATGGGCTTTTTCTCGTTCCACTTTTCCACCCATTTCCCGAAAGGATACTTTGTGCCCGTACAATAACCGTAGTCCAGTCCTATTTTGTCTGTCAGATCCAGCTATTATGGATTTATATGGTTATGGACTGTCTATTATAAAGCTTACTTAAGTTTTATGTGAATTTTGCACTTGAACTGCAATAGTCAACCTTATTATGCCAGTAAAATGATGGTTCCAGATACGCTGAACCATCAATTTAATACCTCACATATGAAATAAATGCAGTATATCTTTTTCTTAGTCTCCTTATCGACAACTATCTATATTTTTTGTAACATCTATACTGTATCCATTTTGCAGCCTCTAATCTACACTTAAAACAAGTTTGTATGTGCACACGACTTTATAGGGCCGACAGATTTTTTTTTCTTTAATTTCAATTTTACGTGTGAGGGTTTGGTGGGTGGTAGTGAAAATTTTGGCTACGGTGTCCCCTACTTTTTCAATCACCAACATCAATCTACACACACACACAATGAAATTATCCACCATTTTTACTGCATTTGCAGCTACAATTGCCACTGTAG
>OKKB01000322.1_pt1 | contig 14835 bp, 4 predicted proteins | sample 1613931 | NCBI WGS metagenome assembly OKKB01 (sample SAMN04436893, study PRJEB24849) | human gut metagenome | biome: human gut; feature: NICU; material: stool | host: Homo sapiens | place: USA: Saint Louis, MO | collected 2012-02-08
CAATGAAAAACATAATATAACATCAATAATCAGAAAAAAAGGCAAACGAAAAAACAAACAAAACGGCAAAACTTTTATTTTCCGGATTTTAATAAATGAATTGATTCCCAAGTAGTAATACAAATATAATTGGATTAAATATCCAATCCCCAACAATGATAATTCTAAAAGCAACAATGAATCAAATAAAATAAAATCAAATACTTTTTTATCTTTTTAATAGTACATAAATAGGATTCCTTTAACAAAAAAAACACCTAACAAGACCCAAAATGGTTAAAAATCTCAACAATATAATAACCTTTTATATTTTTTTCGTCAATTTCCAACATCTTTTACCCCAAAAACCATATCGCTTCAACTGTAAATACAAACAATCTCCAACAAAAGTAACTAAAAAAAAACCCTGTTCACAGTGATTTTCTTTTGTTGAGTAAACTTTCATACAATTCCTCAATTTTAGTAATTCTCAGTTGTAAATTTTCATTATTTTGAGGATCTTGATTGAATAACTGCTTAATTTGTCTAGTTAAATCTTTTTGTTCCAATAGAAACTCATTTGTGATGCTATTAATCTTATTGAAATGATCAGTAGTCAATTTTTCAAATTTTTTCTTGAATTGATTATTAGTTTTAATTAGAGTGGTTTCTAATTTTTTAATTCTTTGATCTAATAAATCTCCTAATGCAGCACCCTGACGGTTTCTTTCAACCAAAATTTCATTATTACTTGTCAATTCTTGTCTAAAACTGATTAATTGGTCTGTGATTGTTTGATGAAGTTGATTTGTATAGAAAGTATCAACAACGGTTTGATTGGCAGCAGTGTTTGGTATTGGTCTTGATGAAGAGCTTGGAACTGGGCTAGTTATTACTGGTATGTGGTTATTGCTAGTAGTAGCAGTAGTAGCAGTAGTAGTAGCAGTAGAAGTAGAAGGAGTGGGTGTAGAAGTTGCTGGAGTACGAGCAGTTAGGTTAGAGTTTGGTTCTTCATCACTATTTAAATGAATCATATTTCTAATGCTAGGGTAGAATGTTGAAGTGGTTGTAGTAGAATTTTCTTGTACTGGTGGTGGATTAACTGGCTGCTGTTGCTGTTCTACTGGTTGTTGTTGTTGTTGTTGAGCCTGTCGTTCTATAGGTGCTGGATCTTGCTCTTCTTCTGGTGCTGGAGCTGTGTTTATAGTGGCAGCAACAAAGTTATTGGATTGAATTTTCAAATACTTGATTTTGTTACTCAATTCTTGTAATTCGTAAACAGCAGTTTCTAGTTCAGCAAATGTACTGTCCATACTAATATTATTATACAGATAATGCGTGTCTTCTTTTATTTCTGTCAATGAATCCGGAATCTCATGATATTGTATAGTTCGAACGCCATTCCTTCTTTGAGAATCTCTTCTACAAACAGCTTTTTTGATTGCAGTGGCGAGTTGCCTCTGCAACGTTCTTACCGTTGGAACGATAAAGTTAGTCTCGTGCAGATTTCTTTTGTATTCCATAAATTTGTGCCGGATTTCCTCCCATTTATTTGCTTGTGTAACACCACTATTTCCTAAGTATTTGAATGGGCGTATTTGGATGATAAAGAACATAATTATTTTTATATCTGCATTTGATAACTTTATCCGGTGAGGGTTGTTTGCAAAATTTGCAACTTTGGTCAATTGCTGTTTATTATTTTCTCCAATTGGAGCATTGTTGTTAGTAGTTGAATTTGGTCTAGATTCTGGTGCATTAGAAGGAACAGAATTACTTGTGGTAGTTTCATTTTCATTGGATATTGGGTTTAGTATCAATTCTTGAACTCTGGATCTGGATCTTGATCTTGATCTTGATGGTTGTTTTGGAGGCATAATATGTGTTAAAAATGGTGCTTTAGATTTCTAATGTGTAGTTGTAGCTGGGGTGTGGTTTATGAAAACAAATTGTCTGAAAAAAGTGGTAGTTTTTCAATTAAGTGGGTAATAGGTGGTAGAAATTTTAAAATATCAAAGCGACTTTTGGTTATAACTATGACTTTTTTTGGTAGTGTTTCAAATGGAGTGAATGATATGGTTAATAATATCAAATAATATAATAATTGACACAATTAGTAAATATTATAGTAACTGAATGGTAAGGGTCTAAGTTTTAGATTGTAATTAGTGGAAAATAAAAAGCCAAAAAAAACAACAAAAAAAGAAAAAGATGAAATTTGAAATATGGAACCAAAAAGTAGAAAAAAAAGGAAAAACAAAAACAAAAAATTATGCAGAAGGATAATACTGTTTGGCTTTGACAACAAAATGTAGTTTTAGTTGAAAATGAAGGAACGGTGGAATGATGGAATTGAAATTGAAATTTGAAAGGTTAACGCCAAAAAAATTGAATTGTGTATGTGTATGTGTGTATGTATGTATATGTAGTATGTGAGTGTGAGTGTGTATGTATGAAATCAAATCAAGTTTAAAAAAAAAGAAGTGTTGAAAACTCAAAAAAATAAAATCAAAGAATAAATTTTTTCTTTCTAGGGGGAGACAAAATTATTAGTAATTATAATTAGAATAATAAGTTTTGTGAAGTTATAATTAGTAATTCCCACCCAATTGATTAAGAAAATAACTAAATTACAGATCAAAAAAAACTATTGTAAGAATCAAGTTTCTTATGGTATGGATTTGAAAAATTTGTTTCTGTATACCTTTTTTTTTTGCTGCCGAAGTGAGTATGTTGTTGATGGGGAGGGGGTGATGGGATTATGTGTCGTAGTTGTCTTGTAAATTCTTGTTGGTGCTTTGTGTAATAAATATTTTAAGTCGAAATTTTAGTTTGTGACTCTGGCACAACTGAATCGAATGACAATAATAGTAAGAACGACACTAAAACTAAATTCGGTAAAAAATACACCAAAAAGATTATTATTATTTTCTGACTCCTTTTTGTGTGCAAGTATTAACGTGGATTTAGGTGGGTTAGGTGAATTTGGGTGAGTGTTGGGCGGGTGGGCGAGTGGAAGGACAAAATTCTCAATCTGGTGTCGTTGGAAGGGTGCGCGTGTGATGGTTGCTAGGGTGCGAAAAAGAAAAGGAAAAAAAAATTTTCCTATTTCAAATTAATTTCAAAAACAAAAAATACTTCTTTTAATTGACAAAAAAGAAACCTAATCAAAAGGTGGTGAAAGAGTTGTTGTGATTAGGGCAATTGTTTCCGAATGACGTGCAAATGGTATATTGGAATTGGAATCTCTTTAATAATAAGTAAGCTTTTTTAAATAATTGAACAGAGAAAGAGGGAGTAAGAAAGAAAAGAGAAAAAGAAAAATCTAAACATTTGATTTGATTTGAATCATTTTTAAAAGGAAAACTGATTTAGTTTTAAATGATTTTTTTTTTTTAGTTTTGTCTAGTTGTTACCCTTTTTCCTTCTGGATAAAGAAATAACCTTTAAAGATTTTCTGATTTACTCTTGTTGATATATAACAACAGATACACAATTTTATTGGGTTTTCTTTTTTGTTCTATTATTGATATAATGGGTGTTTGTGATAAGTCAATGCCAATTATTATCTGGTCTGCTTTTTCTATTATAGAATGTGCTGATTTTGTTCCACATCTTTATAAACTGTTGGTGTGTTTAGTCAATTTAGCACCGTAGGTTTCTAACCATCTAGATATTGTCATTATTCTCCCAGGCGACTGAATGGGGGTGGGAGAGCCGAGGATAAAATATAAGGCGACAAAGAAACAGAAAAAAAAAGTAGAACAATCGGACTGTCGGCGGCACGTATTACCACTAAAATCTGAAACATTAGGCCTCGATCCTTGGATTTATGTTAGTATTTGTGGAACTTCTCTTCATAGTGGGAATGACAAAATTGAAAAAAAAAAGAAACAAAGAAAAATTAGTAATAATGAAAAAAAAACGGTTTGATTATTAAAACAGGTGTTTTGAAATCAATTTTCATACGTATCTGTGTAATTTATTTTGTTCAAGTGTTCATTCTAGTTTTTCCCAATTGAAAAGAAGTTCATTGTTCGAGCTCAATTGCATTATGCATGACACACATAATTAACGCTATTTAATTTTTTTTTTTTGCTATTGTGCTCAATTATATAGATATACAATAACTACAAAGGAAATAGAATTTACTTTCTATTGTTTTTGATTATGCATACTCTCTTTTTAAGTACTTTTGCTGTTTAGGGGGGATTGTGGGTGAATGGTTTGTGGTGGTGATGGTTGTGATAACCGCGTCGTTGATAGTTGGAGGCGAAAGTCAGTTGGTAAGGCGAATTTTAAGGACGCGTTATTCCCAATTGACAACCAGGGTTAATTGAATTCCCAATGTTATGAGATCAGACATAAATTGGGTCATTTTTTCACTTTTTTGGGATTTTCCACCAACAACGTTCACATTTTTTTAGTTTTGATTTAGTTCTTAACCACAAAATCAAAACCAAAACCAAAACCAAAAAAAAAAGAATTTGCTCATTCGTGATTAATAATATATGTGAGGGCGTGTGAGTGTGTGTGTATATGTGTCAAAGAATTCCCTGTTAAAAACTTCATTTAAATTTATATTGACTTTAAAAAGTTAAAACAGTGGGAAGCGGAAGGATATTGATATCCACACACCGATCAACCGCCCATCCCCCCTTTCTTTTCCCTCCGTTCCCCCAAAAGATTTTCTTTCTCCCCCTAAAGAAAAGAATAAACAAAAAAATATTTTGAAGCTTCTCTTTTAAACAATGTAAATCTTCGAAATCAAAATCAAATTAACTTGACTTAGACTTTGTTAACAATCAAAATTTTCTTGGGTAAAGTTGGACAAAATTAATTTGCATTTTAACATGCTTTACATTATAGAACTTTATAACGCAATACCAAGAAAAAAAAATTTTTTTGACATGTATCGAAACACTTATAGAGTATGTTTTTTTTTTCTTTATACGTAGTCCAATATCTTCGTTACTAGAAAATGGAACCTACATTGTAAGACAAACTTTTACTTGTATTAATAAAAGCATACATAATTAAAAGACAAACAACAACAACAGCCAATTCTATTATTCATAGAATGAGTGGAAAATTTTTCGCTTGATTTGGTTGTGAACGTAAATTTTAATTTATTTTGTGTGTGATGGTTACCATTACAACCACCACCACAACAGAAATATTAGGCTTAAATGAATTTTCTCCTTCCTTTTTCCATTTTCTGCCGTAAATCGCCAATTTTGCTAGTTCACATTAACCAATCACAACGGTTGTAATACTTGCTCTAAGTTCGGATTCGGCATTTTGTTATTTTTATTTGTCATATTTCCTAAACTTGTTCTGTTTAAGAGGCGGGTTCTGTTAAGTGAATAGAATTTTTTTACCTTCACACGCTCTTATTGTATGGTCACGCACTACTTTGAGCAGTGGTCATTGTTCCCCTGACTTAATTGTCCTATGACCAAAACTCTTTGGTCAGGGCGGGGGGGAAAGAGATGTTGTAAAAATGAAGCGAGAGGGGAGGGGGGGAGGCAACTCATCGAAACTCCTTGATTTGTCTGCATGGTTTAATGAAATCAGTAATACATTAGATCCTGATTTTACCCAACAAAATGCATAATCTATATAGAAATTTGGTTACAAAACAAAAGCAATCAATGGGTTCTAACTGGCCATTAGTTAATTGGGAATCAGTAATTCTATATAGTTATTTCATTTTTTTGGTATAATTTATGAGCCAAATCTGAAGAAAAAAAATGTGCTGTTGTACTAAAAACATCAACTAAATACATTCTCTAGGTGACATATCATATCAATTAGTCTTGATAATCAGAAAACTGAATGAGTCTTAAGCTGAAACTGATATTTTCACTCTCTTTTCCATTATACCTTTGAATTAATCTTTGAGGTTTTGATTTTTTTGTTTATAATTACAAAATGATTTTTTTTGAAGGCCACAGAAGAAGGAGGGGAGGGAGTGGGGTAAATTACTTGACGTGTACCAATGAACATAATTCAATTATAAAAGAATATAATTAGCTATTATAATTAAATCATTATACAATAGGACACTTGCTGCAAGTATTACTTTTGTTGCATCAATTTGAAACAAATTATTATGAATCTAGACTTTTTTTGATAATAATTATGATACCTGGTTTTGTTACTTAATGGCCAACAAATAAATCCAGGATGGGGATTCTTTGTATTCCTTAGCTTCGTGCAGTATTTGTTGGGCATTACTTCTCTTAGCACAATATTTTAAAATGTTAATTTGTATAGTTCTTGTCATTCTCGGTAACTTGAAAAGTACTCGGGATGGGGGAATTGATTGGCTTAGAAAGGAATACCTCTTATGATATCATACAAATCTAGAACTTCGGGTTATCTACTAAACCTCTTTATCGTTTAAAAATAACCTTCCTGCAAATATTTTCGATAATAAAGACTTGGTTTCAGATATCAATGAGTTTCACCGACCCACGTAAATAAATAACAAAGTATGTTATATGCACCAAGTATCTTAGATTAATAGTAACCAGAGGTATGACATGAAAAACTTGTGCCGTATACACCAAAGGCCCAATTGTGATTATATCAGTACTATCTTATTTCAATCGTATCGTCTTATTACACAAGTGGAAATATAATTCCTACAATAAACTGAATAACTTACATTGTTTAATCATATGTTAACTAAAACTAATTGTTTAGTTTCCATTTTTTTTGTTATGTGTTTCATCGTTCGATGAAGCACTGTTTCAATTATTTTTCGTTTCGGAAAAATACAAGGGGTGGGGTGGAGTGTCATAAAACATGGATAAGACCTATAGATTTCACAATTATATACTTTCACTACATCCTAAAACACCTACTATTACAAACAGAAACACACTTATGCTTTAAAAATTCAATCCAGCAGCAAATGTACTAGTGATACTTTTAATATCATCTTCAATATTATTACCATCATTAGTATATCTTCCACCACCATAATTTTTATCAATCTTATTTAATTTATTATAGAAATTGGCACTCAAACTATTATCACCGTCGAAAACTTGTTGTCTACCATTCAAAGCAGGCCACATTTCTTCTTTTATATTATTATTATTATTATTCCCATTGTGACCACTTTTATGAACAATGGCACTATTGTCATAGGATAAAATACTAGCACTATCAAAATCTGTCACTGAATTGATTGTCGAAGCAACACCAAATTTACCTCTCCGTTGACGACCATTAGAATAATTATTGCCATTATTGTTTGAAAATGCTGAAGTGGTTGGTCTCATATTATTTGTATTCAATTGTACCATTGATAATTGTAAATTATCTAATGGACCATCAACAAGACACCCTTTTTCACGGAAATGAATCAATAAATGATTCCATAATCTATTACGACACAAGGATCGAGGATTACCTAAAATCACTAACCCATATTTGGCTCTTGTTAAGGCAACATTTAATCTTCTTGGATCACTTAAAAACCCAATACTTTGAGAATCATTAGCACGAACACAACTTAAAATAATAAAATCTTTTTCACGACCTTGGAAGGCATCAACACTAGTGATTTCTACATTAAGATATTGATCACGTTTATCCAACAATGTTGAATTGACCAGCATAAATTGCACCAAATAAGCTCTTTGACCTTCATAAGGTGTAATAACCCCAATTTGTTCCGGTTTAATTCCATCTTTAAATAATTTAGTAATGATTTTTTCAACATTCATGGCTTCAACTCGATTCAAATATGAATTACCACTAGCACTCAATTCTTCACGACCATAATTGGCCCAAAACATCATTGGGGTATCAATAACTGGCCAAGGAAATGTAGATTCTTCAATTAATCTATCATCACTAGTGACCCCATTTTGTAATGATCCTTCATAAAACATATTACTTGGGAATTCAGATAAACATGGATGCATTCTATATTGCACTTCCAATCTAATAGGAACATGTCCTAAAAACACCAATCTTTCAAATAATGATTGTTTTAATCCGGCATCCGCAGCTTTTTTATCTAATATAACTGGTCCCAATTGTTGATGATCACCCACCAATATAACTTGCTTAGCTCCCTTAACAATAGGGATTAAAACTTCTGGTTCAGAAGCTTGAGTACTTTCATCAATTAAAACTGTTTTAAATCTAAATTGTGATAATCTTCTATCAGCAGCACCAACACACGTACAACAAACAACTTCAGCTTTATTTAAAACTTTCATTTCTGAGGATCGAGAAAGTTTTAAATAATTATTGGTATCAGCCACAGATAATTCACCAACTTGATTTTTCAATTTAATCAATTTTTTCAATTCACCTTTAGCATTACTATTGACCAAATTATGTAATGCTAAATGACTCACGGAACTTTCAACATCTTCACGTGATTTGGCGGTTAATCGAACTACATTTAATCCCAACAAGTCTAATTTTGCCGCTAAATGATCAACAGCAACATTAGAAGGAGCACATACCAAAATTTTTTGTTTGTTTAATTTTGATAAATGATAAATAATTGTTGCTGAAGTAACTGTTTTACCTGTCCCTGGAGGACCTTGAATTAATGATAATGGTCTTTGTAAAACCGTTCTAACAGCATTAGTTTGAGATACATTCAATTCAGTTAATTTTGGATGAGAAAATTTTTTCGGTAAATCAATATCAAATTCAATAGGTAAAACTTCATGTCCTAATAATTTATGATAAATAAATGATGAAACCGATTCTTCATCAGTAGCAAAATCTTTCATTGCTTGTTGCATTCTGTCGTATGAAGTACCTTTCCAAACAAATTCAGCCGTGAAATCAGTGGTTAATTGAGTTGGTGGAATGATTTTCGATGGATTTAATTCTAATGTGAATTCTTCTTGATATGCGTTTGGTAATCTCAAAATATATCCATGACCTTCCCATGGTTCACCTTGATTCCCACTATATCTCAAAATGATTTCATCACCTACTGCTACTTTTAAATCACTAGTTTCAAAAGTTGACAATGTAAAGGAAGCTAAATGTCTATTATTTAATCCTAATGCCCATTTAACTTGAATGTGTTCTAATGCTTGTGATTCTTTTAAATTCTTATCATAATCACCTTCTAATTTAACTAATGGTCCAAATGATCTTTGATATTGGAAAGCATCGTTATATCTCATCAAAATTGGCAAAACTTCTTGTTCTGCTTCCTTATTGTTGTCAATGTCATTAATTGTTGCAGCACGATTTAATCTCCATTGAGCTTCTAATTTGGAGATTTGTTGTGGTGTAATCAATCTTGCTTCAATTAAATCATCTTCAGTTGGAGGAGGTGCCAACCACGACAAAAATTGTCTATCTTCAATTAATGCCTGCCATTCACTAGTGTCCCAATTGACATCTTTAGAACGAGCACATGGTAAACGACACAATATCACAACAACTGATTCTTGTTTAGCACTAACAAATCCTAGAATGAAAACATTCTTGTTACCACAATTGTAACATTCTAAAGTTGTATCTCCCAATTCAGATTCTTCATGAAGACTCACTTGATTATGACGAGACATGATTAGATGAGTGACAATATGAGAACTTGAAGAATTTGTTTTCGCATTACAAAACCATTTATTACATGTGTTACATTTAATCACAGAATTAGGATTATGGATTCCACAGTAAGCACATGCATGTTCATAATGTTGTTCTGAGTCTTCATCGGTGTCGTGGGTAGCATATGAATGTACTGCCTGTTCAATAGGATGATCAGAAGTATATTGCTCATCTTGTAATTGATTCAACAATTCTTGTTCATTGTATTGATTAATAGTATCAGTTTCTGAACCATTCCCATCGTTGATTAATCCATTATCACGGGTGGAGATAATGTTGGACGCAGTTGAATTGAAATCTTCAATGTCGTCGTTACTCTTATCAAAATTATGGAAAAGTAAATTACTCATTGTATCAGTTGAGGGATTAAGTCTAAGTGGAAATTAAAGTTTTTTTTTGATTAGCTAGATCTTGATAGTGTCTCGTTTAAGCTGGTTTGAGGTTTGATTGATCAAATTTATTGGATACGGCTTGCTTTGCCCTTGCTTTTATTATTATTATTGTTGTTGATATCTTCTTTCTAGAGAATACTGATATTATTGGATGAAGGTAAGGGGAAGTTAGGTGTATTTGGTTTAAATGATTTTTATAATTTAAATCAATACATTTGAATGAAATAATCAATTATCTTTATACTATTAAACCAAAAAAACTGAACGTTAATTGAGTATATATTGGGATGGGAAGTAAGTATCTGATTATTAAGATTGGTAAATTTTTTTTTATTGCCTGTGATGTGTGTGTGAATGTCAAAAAATTTGATGATTCATTGATAGAAAATTTTTTTTTCCCTTGTCAATTCACGTGTACATTGTTGTGATTTACACGACCCCAGTTCAAGTGATAATACTGGTTATCATTTTTGTCATTTCAACAATTCAATGTCTCTGCATGTTGCTGACACTGATTGATTCGTTGCTCTAGGGTGTTAAATGTTAATAAATAAAATCTGTGACATTGATGTAGTTATGCACATTTAATTAGATCCTTAGAATTAATTATTGTCTTTCGTTAAGAAAAAATTGATCCTGATATTTCCAAATCAAGTTAAGCCGACAAGATAGTATCAAGGGCCACAAATGAGGTGCTATTACATTATAATACACTATGAATAATCCAATAACTAGGTACTTTCTAACCAATTCGCCAAACATACTCCAATATAATTCGCTAAATACATAATTTTGAATATTTTATTTTATTACACGTAAACGATTAGAATTCGTTCATACAGAATATGACATGTTCCATTCCATTATTACTACTTTAAAAAAATTTTCCTTAGCTTTGTGTTATTATTATTTAATGATTTCGTCTGTTTTCTTCCTTATAATAAATATTGGGTTGGCTATATGTTGTTGCATGGTGCGTGTATCTTAGGCATATTACAATTTATTAGTTAGCGTGTCCCACCCTCAATTTAAAAACAAAGGAATTTAAAAATTCTAAAAAAAAATTAAATAACGACGTTCAAAAGGACAGGAGAAAAAAAAACATGAGACAGACAGCCCTCAATCAAGACAACTTATCAATAACTCATAACAATCCCCTTTTTTTCATCAATTAGGTGTTTAATCCAATACCAAAATTTATTTCAGTTCTATCCTATATATAATATATATATATTGTATTTGTTTGTGTGTGTTTTCCTAAAAACCCAAGTTTGATTTGTTGTTTTGTTTTGTTTATACCCCAAAAAAATTAATCCCCATTTAGACTGTACACAGTTATCCACATTTTTAAATTAAAACTATCTGTATTATTATTACTTATAAAGATAATCTATCATCCCTAATAATGCCTCCAGCTTATCAATCTGCATTTCATAAAATCATTTCTCGTGATAAAGGAGTATTTGAAGGTCACAATTTCCTTGTTTCAGTTGACACAATAAATTGGATTCATGTCAATACATTGACAATCACAGAACAAGGCCAATTATTTTCATCTGATTCAGAAGACAATCATTATTTGTTACTACAATCTTTACAATCTTGTTTTATACAAATTTATCCTGATTCAAATATATCGGGGTCAGGTAAAAGTTCCATTTCTCAACCACCACCAACAACTTCCACAAGACGTAATTTATTAAGAAAAAGTAGTAATTTGAATTCTTCAGATCAACTGCACCTGAAGTCAAGTGAAGACAATGAACATCAACCACCAGCGATTCTTATAAAGACTTTTGATAATGATAAACTATATATAAGGATACCTTCAAAAGCAAATTTTGGTAATCTATTGAGTTGTCTTATGGTGTGGCAAAATTTAAAACCTCAGGGGTTAGCCAAAAAATGGTATTGTGAAAATAAAGTTATTGAAGGATTCAATCCCAATGCCCCAATTTATGAATTATTGGTTTGTCGATTTAAAATTTATGGACCATTACCCAATAAATATAAAAATTTGAATATTGTCCCGGGACCTAAAGCACCCGTGTATCAACAGAAAATGGATGATTTTAAAGCCAATTTTGATAATTCCTATATAATAACTCCACAAATACTGTCAGATAATCATAATAGTATCAATGAAGGTTGGTTTTATGCCATGGGGGCATTGAATTCTCATGGGATTTTAAATTTTATCAGTGAATTAGATGGGACTTTATTATATTCGATTGATATAAAGCAGATTTTGTCTAGTGAAATTAGAGAAATGCATAATTCGATTTTCAATAGTTCAAATATCTTATTTATTGGACAATTGAAAGAACTACGTTATAATAATGTTATAAGAACATTAAGTACCTTGACTCCTGATCAATTATTGACGCCCTTTTTAACACGTGATGGTAAAATCATTCCTAATAATCAAAGAATTTTGATTGAATTCCCCTTACATATTGATTTAGAAGATTGGTTTGTTGGATTAAATTATTTTGCTAAACGAGAATACATTGGATCGTTTGATAATGAATCAAAACTTATTCATAACGTTGAACATCCTCAATTATATGATTTTTCCAAAGCAAATTTCCGAGTATCGAAAAAAATGTCTATTGACATTATTGAAGCCAAATTTGAAAATACTGAAACTAACAAACTGGGGAAAATTTATGCAGAAGTAAGAATGTGGGGGTTCCCATGGTCTAGAACGGCAACTGTTAATCATACCAATAATCCATTTTGGAAAGAAGAGTTTCTGACTGATCTACCGATCTCAACCCAAATGGTACATATTTTAATTAAAAAATGTTCTTTTAATGATTCATCTTATTCAACTGGTGATAAATTAATTGGTACGGTTTATGTGACACCCGATATTTTGACCAAACAAATCAAAACCACTTCGACTATTATGACTAGTAGTGAATCTAGTCAAGCTATACAAATGAATACGGTGCCGTTATCTAGTATGGCATCGAATCTGAATGCTGGATTAGATATTGTTAGATTGACTATTAATGATCCCAACAATATCCCCATTGGGAAATTACTATTAGAAGTCCATTTACAAGAATATCATATTCTTTCACCCCTGGTATTCAAACCATTAGAAAAAATGCTTGTTAATGCCCCCATGAAAGATTTGATCAAGTTTTGTAATGAAAATGTCCCTTCATCAGATTTTGAACGTGTTAGTTTGGTATTGTTAGATATTTTCCAAAGTCTTGAAGTAGAAGATGATTGGTTCAAAAGTTTAATGGAAGTAGAATTAGTTAATGTTGATATTATGACGAGGAAAAATTATCATCAACGTAATAGTCAAGATCAAGCAGTTTCTAATTCCAAGACACAACAACAATCTTCACATAATAATGTGTTCAATACATTATTTCGAGGATCATCGATTTTTTCTAAATCATTAGAAAAATATAATTTACGTATTGGACAAGAATATCTTGAAAAAGTATTTGGAGATTTCTTTGCTAAAATTAGTAATGAAAAGAAAAATTGTGAAGTTGATCCAAGATATGTCAGAATACAAGAACGTGCTTTACGAAAGGGGAAAAGCATTCATGAAGCTACTGGGTTAGAGAATGGGCAAAATGAAGATGTTAGTGATGATGACGACGATGATGATGACAATAGTAGTGATGATGATGCTGATTACAATGCAGAAAAGGAACGTGAAAGAAATGAAAGAATTAAACAAATGGTGGAAGAAAATTTCCAAAACTTGTATGGATACGTTGAAGAGATTTGGTATAAAATATATATAACATCGAATGATTTACCTGATCAAATAAAATTACAATTGAAGAATTTCCGAACTAAAGTTGAATTAGTGTGTGATCCTGAAGATAAAGTTACTAGTTTGAATTGTTTATCAGCATTTATATTTTTAAGATTTTTTTGTCCGGCGATATTGAATCCAAAATTATTTTATTTAGCTAAAAATCATCAAACGGGTAGTACACAAAGAACATTGACATTAATTGCCAAAATATTACTTAATTTTGCTAATCGACAAGAATTTAGTCCCCATAAGGAACCACATTTAGTAAGAATGAATGTTTTTTTAAGGAAACATACACCAGAAATTTATGATTATTTTGATAAATTGACGGGTCGGAAAAATGATTTTAATGAAAAAATATTGGATTTAAGTCATGAAGTTAAACGATTTGATTTAGGTTTAGATAAAACTTCTAATGAATTACCCACAACTCCTTATTTGATTGATAAATATTTGAGATTAACGGAAATTGTTCATTTATTGGATTATAGTAAATATGTCAAAAATATTGGTAATAACAATAATGGTTCAATGAGTAATTTAGGGACCCCAGTGAATAGTCCATCAAGAGATATGGAAAGAGAACGAGATCGTTCACGATCACGATCACAATCAGGAACACCAGATTTAGATCCTATATTAAATTTAAGTGATTTAAAATTAAATTATGAAAATAAATATCAAATTGGATCGTTAGAATTTGAGAAACTGGAATTTCTTGAATTGACTGGAGATAATGAAACTGAAGGATTTATTAAATCATTATGTAAAGGTAATGAAGAAATTTTTTCATTTATAAATTCTAATATTACTTTAAAAGATATTCAAAAACAAAGTACAAAAATCATGAATAAAATTCAAGAATTGGAAATTTATTTAGAAAATTATGAATTTCCTAATAATTATAAAGATCAGATTATATGGGATTCGTTCACTGATGATATTATGAATAAATGTTGGTTAGATACTAGTAGAAATTGTTTGATTTATTCTGATCATGTTCCTTCATCAAATAATCAATATAAAAAATTGGTCGATCATGCATTTTCAGGATTAAAATTG
>OKKB01000323.1_pt1 | contig 14734 bp, 7 predicted proteins | sample 1613931 | NCBI WGS metagenome assembly OKKB01 (sample SAMN04436893, study PRJEB24849) | human gut metagenome | biome: human gut; feature: NICU; material: stool | host: Homo sapiens | place: USA: Saint Louis, MO | collected 2012-02-08
TACTACCACTGAAATTTTTTTTTTTCTCTTTCTCTTTCTCTTTAAGTGGACAGACAGAGACAAACAGAGACAAAGACAGAGACAGAGACAGAGACAGTGAAACCCCCAATTTTCAACTTTCCAATAATACAAACCAACTTGAACAAAAAAGAGAGAAAGAGAAAAAGAGAGAGAGAAAATTTTTTCATCCTTTCTTCCATTCCCACTTTCTATTCTTATATAAACCACTTCTAATTCAAAACTTCACTGTGTTTCTAATTACAAATGTCTAGTGAAGAAAAGATTGAAGAAACACAGCAACAACAACAGGAATCAGTTCCTGTTAAGGAACTCTTGTTGAAAGTTCAATTACCATCATTTTTTAATGTTGGTGATGATTATTTGACTATTCCATCAAGTTATGAAGAAAATATTGCTGATTTAAAACAAGCATTAAATATAATTGTTTTATGTAGAAATTTAACTAATTATTCAATATTAATTAAAGGAATTGATATTATTGAAAATTTTGGGGAATTAATTACTTTTGAACAAATTATTTCTCATTTTGAATTAGATAAACAAGAAGAACAAGAAGAACAAGGACAAGAAAGAGAAATTTCGGAATTAAAAATTGTTATTAAAGAAAAATCATATAATTTGGCCAGTATTTATGAACAAATTAGTAGATTTAGAGAAGTTATTGGTTTACATTATATTGACAGACTTTCAAATGATATTGGTTCTTGTGGTGGTGTTTCGAAATTTAATGGTATACAATTAGATGATATTAAACCTAAAGAAGCAAAGAAAGAAGAATCAACTGAAAAAGAACAACAAGAAAAAGAAGAATTATCTATTCTGAAAGAAGAAGTATCGAAAATTTCTGATTTTGCTAAACAATTCATTTCTGATTCATTTGATGGGAATGATTTCACTAAACTTACTAAATTTGATGATATTAATGGTAAAGTTAAAATTCCTATCAAATCATTAACTATTTCTCAATGGTCACCAGTTCCACCTTTCCAGCAAGCAAAAGGTGATTTATTATATTTATCTTTACAAACTTTAGAACATGAAACATTCAATATTACTTGTCATTTTTCAGGTTTTTTCGTTAATAAATCATCAACCATTAATTTCAACCCAACGATTAAAATTAATGAAAAAGGTAAATTTAATAAATCATATTTATTATATGATTTAGTATGTCAATTATCACCACTTTTCAGTAAAACCATTGCTGAAAATGAAATCAATTTATCTGATTCAACCAAATACCCAGAAACTTATTTATTACCAGGAAATTCTTTCCCTGCTTATCCATGGTTAGTCAATGAAAAAGATCTTCAAAACGTCCCTGATTTATCTAGATCTCAATTATCATCTTTAATTAATGGTGTTGATGGAGCCGATTATATTAAAGATTGGAATAATGATATTCAATCAATTAAAGAATTACCAACAACTACCGTTCAAGAACGTATAATTAGAGAAAAATTAATTCAAAAATCATTATTTGAATTTAATAAAACTGCTACTGAAACCGCTATAAATATCATTAAGGGGAATATTCCTCCTTTAAATCCTGATGAAAGTTCAGATAAATTTATTTATTTAAGAAATGGGATTTTTTATTCAAGTGGTACTTCAACAGTTGATGGATTTGAAAATACTGGTGGTGAAGAAGCTTCAAGATATGTTGCATCTAAAGATTTAACCGGAATAAAATTGATTAATCGTCATGATATTAGAGGTATTTCTAGTTTGGTTACTTGTATTGTCGATTATATGGGTAAAAGAGTTGTTTGTCAAGCTCCAGTTCCAGGTATTTTAGATACTCCAGTAATCACATCACCAACAACCGATGCTGAAGGTAAAAATGAAGCTGAAGAACCAGAATCAGAACCAGTAGAAAAAGTTGTTTATGGGTTATCAAGTGATGGCTCAAGGATTCTTGAAGATAAATCATTTGAAGAACCATTAAAACAAATTGGTGATTTTTTCCATTTAAAACCTCATAAAGTTCAATTATCATCATCATCTTCTGGTGATGATGTTAAAACAGAATCAAATTTAGTTGTTTCAAAAGATACTAAAGGGTTAAAAGGAACCGATGGAAGAAAATATGTCATTGATTTATATCGTACCACACCTCGTGATATTGAATTTATTGAACAACATTTCAAATTAGATGATGACCACCAAGAAACTTCTTATCCTCATGGTGAAGCATTGATTAGACATGAAGCAGTGAATGAATGGTGGAGACGTAAAGTTGCCGTATTATTTAAAAAAGAAACTGAACAATTGGAAAAAGAAGGTAAATTATTGGATAAAAACCAAGACCAAGACCAAGAAAATAAACCACAAATTGCTATTCCTACTGATCAAGTTGTTTTCAATCCTGATGCATTTTCTTCTGATAATGAAAATGAAATTGAACAAGATCGTGAAGAAGTTAGAGAAATTTCTAAATTTATTAAAGAAAAATTAATTGAAGAATTTTTGGATGAAATTAAAGATCAAGTTATTCCTTTTGATGGTCAACAATTGACTGATGTTTTACATAGAAGTGGTATTAATATGAGATATTTGGGTTATGTTGCTGAACGGTTGGTTGTTAAAAAGGAAAAACATTTAGTTGATCTTGAAGAACTTATTAAAGAAAATGAAGCAAAAGCAGAAAAGAAACGTGAAGAAGAAAAAGAAAAAGAAGAAAAGGAAGCCACTGAATCTGAAGATAAGAAGGAAAAGAAGGAAGATAAGGAGGATGCCGAAAAAGAAGAAGCTGAAGCTGAAGAAGAAGTTCCAACTAAAGCTACTTATCAATTAACTTTGGCAAACTATTCTACTCTTCATAGAATTATCATTCAAGAAATGATTTCAAGATCTGTTAAACATATTTTAAGAAATTTAACCAAATCACTTCCAAGTTATTTGATTTCCACTGCAATTGCTCATTTCCATAATTGTTTATTTGGAGGTGCAATTAATCCAACTCCAAAAGTTGATTTTATTGATGAAATTTATAAAAATTTTTGCTCAAAATCAGATTTAGAATCATTCATTAAATTAACTCATGATGACGTTATAAAATTAGTTTCTAAAGAAGTTTTCTCAAGATTTAGATATAAATTATCCTCAAATTGGATTAATACTATTCAATTACCACAATTGTTTAGAGAAATTGCATTTAAATATGGTATTCAATGGAAATCTCAAAATTATCCATTCACCAAAGAGGAATTTGAACTTCAAAATAACCAAAACAAGGAAACTCCAACTCAAATTCAAATAATTGAAACTAAATCTTCAAAGAAATCGAAAAAGAAAACTCAAACTCAAGTCATCACTGAAAAATCTATTCAACGTTCATCAATTTTCATTGCTGATGATATTATTGGATTCATACCAATTATTAAAGATTCAAGTTATAAAAGTACTATTGTTGAAGAAATTTATAGTAATGCTCGTTCTCATTTAGTTCAAGGCAACAAGGAAATGGGTATGGCTTTATTTAATGAATTACTTGCAATTAATGAATCCATTTATGGTAAAGTTAATCCCGAAACTGCCAAATTTTATAATTTAGTGGCTCAAGTTTATCAAGAATTAGGTTATGATATTGAAGCAGCTTTAATTGGTCGTAAAGCAGTAATATTATGTGAAAGATCTTGTGGATTTGATTCTTATGATACCATCACGGCATATATGAATTCAGCTTATTATGAATCTTCAAATGAACAATATTTGAATTCATTAAAATTATATAAGGAAGCTATGAATACTTGGTCATTGGTTTATGGGAAAGATCATCCTACTTTGATTAATACATTGACTAATTTATCAGAATCATTACTTAAAATTAAAGCTTATGATAGTGCCCTTGAATTATTACAAGAAGCATTAGAAATTACAAAAAAATTAAATGGGGAAATTTCTGAAATTACTGGATTCATTTATTATAGAATTGCTAATATTGTGGTTACTTTGAATAAATTTAAAGAATCAAAAGAACTTTTCGATAAAGCTTATGATATTTTTATGAAATTATTAGGTCCTGATGATTCAATGACTAAACAAGTTGCTAAATATGTTTCTAGTGTTGGATTATATGTTGAATATTTAAAAAGACAACAACAACAACAACAACAAGAAACTCAAAAGAAATCTAAAACTAAAACTAAAGCAGCACCTGTCAACAATATTGCTACTACCAGTACTTCGACCACCAAAAATGGTAAAAAATCAAAGAAAAACAATACTCCACCTCAATCAAATCCAGAAATTGCTAATCAATCCATTGATGAGATTTTAAGATTTATTGAAGGTAAACCACTGGGTTCTAAAAAATCCAACAAAAAGAAGTAAATAAATAAGACAACATAGATTAGTTTGTATATACCTGTAAATAAATTACTAAAACATTTTCATTGTTTATTTGTTCAAAAAGATTGATATTTGTAAAGTCGGCAAAACATAATAGTGGAAGGTATATTAGTGTATACTGGTGTTTCAAAGAGTATTATCATTTGGGCAAATTTTACACCAAGAAGTTATACTACAATTGTTTGATTCTATTATAATAATAACAATAATTTAAATATGTATAATCATCTTTTCTTAAAAAATAATTAAATCCTACATAAATTAATATCAATTTCTAAAGAATTGATTCGCTAATTAATGCTATATAACATGTTAATAATTATTAAAAACTCACCTTATTAGCTTCTAAGATATTTTAACTATAATTTCACATTTTTGCAAAAAGATTAATTAATTACTGGTTATGAACCAACTTCAAACTGTCACTACGTTAATAGAATTCAGAATTACCACTTCATACACTCAATATATACTGGATTTTGGCCTGTATACTCATGATATATATAAAAAAGAAAACAAACAGAAGGAGGAGGGGAAAGTGTTTATATAGAGTTATATTTATAGTGGTGGGGTTCTAAAAATTTCACCAGCGGGTAGCATAATAAAAAAAATATAAAAAAGATAAAAAAGTAATAATATGGTTTGTGAAATTGTTACTTCCCCCCCAATCGTAGAAAAGAGAAATTGTTATGTGTGGACTCATTAGTTGGTCCACTTTAAAAGATGTTCTACAGTGTATATTGAAGAATTCTTGGGTAATTGGTTTTATATATTTTCAAATACAAACAACCTTAGTACTATAGACAGTCTCGACTATCAAATTGCAACTAGAGACTTCTGCTTATGGAGTCATTATTTCTGTAATGGGAAATACCACCAATAAACGTAGTTTCTTTGATTGTCTTATCCATCACTCGTCGTTTAAACATGTCTGAAGTTTGTTTCTGTCGAGGTTATTGTTAAAACAAGTAGAGGAGTGGAAAACTTTGCATATATATAAGAAGATTTATAAATAAAAAAAAAATAACTTTTCTTTTGGGATACAGTCTATTAATGTTTGTGACTATGTACATCATTGGAACCATTTACTTCCTTTTCATCATCATCATCATCTTCTTCTTTTTTGGCTTCAACTTTCTCTGGTTCTTCTTCAACTTGGTCAAATTTAACAAAAATGTTTCTAACAAATCTATCATCTTGTCTAATTAAATCTGATAATCTTTTTTCGTATTGATTCAATGTTTGTAAATTTAAATTTTTATTTGTAGTTGAAAGATTCATATGAATATTAGTATTAGCACCAGAAGACAACACTGATAATTGATTTAATTTAAATTGTTTCAATTCATTATTCATTTGTAATTCATTATTAATGATCCCTTCAATTTTGTTGTATAATTCAGATCCCGGTTTTTCACCACGATCAATCAATTCATTCCAAGCTTCTTTTAATGAATCCCAACCAGCTTTAATAATCAATATTGAAACACCAATACCACCAATTGAATCCAACCAAGCAACATTAAATAAAACCCCACCAGCAACAGTAAACAAAGCAACAACAGCAGTCAAAGAATCAACTCTATGATGCCATGCATTTGCCACTAACACTTTTGAGTTGGTTTGTACGGCAATTTGCATTGTTTTACGATACAAAAGTTCTTTGGCAATAATTGATCCACCTGCCAACCAGGCAGCATTTATGTTAGGAATTTCACGATGGGTAGTTATATTCGATGGATCAATTTGACCATGAGAATGAGAGTGGGTGTCTGGTTGGACAGAGACAGGACCATGGCCATGACCATGAGAATGATCGTGACCAATTTGAATATGTGAGGCAATTTCATAAAGATGAGTTGGCAAGACAAATTCAAAAATTTGTAATAATGACGACCATCCAACGGAAATACCAGCAAATAATAAAATAGCACTCACCAGAAATGCACCAACGGTTTCAAGTTTACCATAACCTAAAGGGAATTTAGTTGCTGTACCAACTTTAGCAGCTACATTGACAGTAGCTAAAGTTAAAAAATCAGCAAGCATATCACTTACTGAATGAATTGCATCCGCCACAAGTGCTTGAGAATGGAAATAAACACCACCAATACCTTTAGAAATCGCCAATGTGACATTGACTAACAATCCAATCCAAGTAATTCTCACTGCTGGATTAGTTTTAATTGCAGAAGCACCTCCAGCTAAAAGTTCATTTGGTTCATGCATTGAATGTTTGTGATGATGAAGCATACTTGCTCCTGAATGCGAATGCGAATGTGAATGTTCTGAATCATGACTATGACTATGTACATGACTATGAGAATCTTGGCCAGGTGGTGGTGGTGGTGGTGAAATTTCTTTGGACAATTTGTTGTTTGAAGTTGACATTGGTCGTTGAAAAATTGAAAATGTGGAATAAAAATGACGCGATAATAATGCAGTTGTTGTTGTTGTTGTTGTTATTGTCGTCGTACAATTTGATCGAGTAGTGAATTTGAGTCTAATATGAAATTGAGATGAAGACCAATACAGTACTGTGTTTGTAGAAGATCTATAAAATAAATAACGATTTAGACTTGTTGAAGTCACTGATGAAAAATGATAATTCATTATATAGAAAAGGGAAGTGGAGGGAAAATAAATTTTTCTAGTGTCCAAATGTTAAAAAGTTAATACTAATACTAATACATATATTATTAATGTACTGTATGCACTGTATTGTATTGTATTGTATTGTATGCTCTCTGATCTCTTTTTTTTTTTCTTTCTTTCTTTCTCTGGTGAGAATTGATTGATTGATTGATAAAATGGGCAACGAAAAATTTGAAAACGTAATTTAAATTATCTTAATATTGAAAAGTATTAATTAGAGTCACTGTTTGTTTCCAACCTTTGTATGAATTTCTGATTTCCCACTCCTCAAGAATAATAAAAATAAAAAGAAAGAACCCTATATGAAAATATTTATCGGATGTTGTTGTTGACAAGTAATATATGAGATTCCAACCAATAGAAAGAGTTAATACAATAAACAATGTAGAAAAAAGTTATATTAACCAATTGTGATGTTCCGATTTCTTCCCTTCGTTGGTTCGTTCTTTCTTTCTTTCTCTTTCTCTTTCTCTTTCTCCAGTTTAATTTTTTTTTTTTTTTCTCGCTCTTCGTTCAATTTTTGATTTTTTTTTTTTCTATTAATTATGCGATTTAACGGCAAAGCTATTGTGTTACTTACAAAACTATTTATGTATAAACCTGTCAATTTCCACCCCCACCCCCCACCAATTTATAGTTCACTTTGGTCTAACCTATAAATTTTCTTTTTTAATTATAGTTACAACTAATTTGATATTATAATTCTAGTTCAACTCAATTACTCTTAATCTTGTTGGTGTAGATATTCAATTGATGGATTTTCCGGGCTTGGGACACGTCCTTTAAAACATCAGTTCAAGCAATGCCATTGTTGATCTTATCTCAATATCTTTAGTATTAACTTTATTACCATTATCACTACTGGCACCAGACATTATTTCTTCTGAAACCTCTTTTTTCAACATTTCCAATTTCTTTAATGTGTATGTCTTTGTTTGTGAATCCCATAGAGATTTTTTGATTCCTTGGGTTGGTTGTTTAACATGCAAATAATTACATTTTGCTCCACGGTCACAATGTCCATGATCCCAAGATTTACAATGTGCATCAGCAAGAATATTTACAGGTGATAATTCACTGTAAACTGGTTTTCCATTATACCATTCCTGATTCAATTGCAAATTTGCCGCAATTGCATCATTATAATCATTGAACTTGATGTAAACATGGCCAGAAAGATGGTTTTCATTTTCACAAACTGCCATATCGTTGATTTGTCCTAGTTTGGCAACATGAACAAATATATCTTGGTAAAATAAATCAAAATCCTTTTGAATCTGTTCATCAGTGAGAACAGGATAATTTTCATCAAGGCCATGTTTTTCTTGTTTGACAGCTGTCTGTTCTTGTTTGATGGGTGACTCTTCTTGATTGTGGTTCGGCACTTCTTGTGTTGCATCTTGAGGGGGTAGTTCTTCTTCCGTACTTTCCTTGTTAGGTTCTTCCTTTTCAGATTCACCTTCTTGCTTGCCCTCTTTATTTGACTCCTTTTGTTTGTCTTGTTGAGCAATTCCCGATCTATCCACAATGACCTCCTCTTTATCTTTACTTATTACATCTTCGGACTCTATTTCCTTAGTTTCATCGTGTTCTTTATTTTCTCCATCAACATTAGCCTTCTCCTCATTATCCTTAACACCATCTTTTGTTTCGAAATTGATCTCTGCAATGTCATAACTATTTTTGTCTCCAGTTTTCCTTTTCTTGACCCGGTGTTGTTTCCTGTTCCGACTCAAATACTCTACTAGATCAAATCGAGGATTTTGATAAAGGTTGGGGAGTAATATAGTTTTTGTAATTGTTGGTTTCAAATGTTTTTTGCTGCATTCTTCACCATGACGACAAGAACCAATTTTCGTATAAAAAGAACATAAAACAGCTGTCTTTGACTGTAATGATTGCTCAGTTGTACTCATAATAAATATTAGTGCAATTGTGTTTGATTGATTCTGTGGGGAATAGATGGTAAACTATAGATTAATCACACCCACCCACTTTAAGTTTATTAGACCAAGTTTTTTTTTTTTTTCATTGTGTACGATTTTTTTCACTCCAAAAAAAAAGTGTGTGCAACACGATGTGATTAATCTATTGTCTGGCTACCACCATCTACTGACCAGTGTTGAGCATAATGCCAATATACCTTCCTAGAACTACAATGCCTTAAAGTTTCAGAGTTACAACAGTGAGTAAATAAGCAGAAATGTATCAATGAACAAAATAAGGTGTCACGAAAAGTAAGATATTTTAATGAGTCTACTTTCTTTGCAGCCTTCATCGTGGTCGTCAAAAGTTCCATTTTTTTTTCTCTACAAGAAGTTGCTTCTTTTTATCGCTGTATTAAAAGGCAAATGGTTCAAACACTTAGTTACTGTTACCTTAAGCGACTATCTATCTAATTATGTAACCTAAATGAGGCTGCCATGATGCGTCCTCGATAACTTTAAATTTACTCGATTCTAGAAGTTCGTACTTTCTTTTGTCGCGCCACTCATGTTTTCAAGATTTCCATTATTAAAATTGATGGTAATCTTTACTACTGATTAATCAGTAGATATTTTTAATCAAAATGAATAGCCCCTGGGATACTGAACACACTCTTGTAATATGTTCCATTGGTATTTGTTTATCTTTATTAGTGTATAATAGTAATGGCCCAACACATTGGCGTAATTTGCAGTTATTGTTGAATGTCTCAAAAGTCTCGGACTCGCCTCGAAACCCGGATTTTGATGAGTTTTGTAAATAATTACCGATCATCTACTAAATTCCAATATAAATCAACTCAGGCACTACCTTGCTGCTTCTAGGATAAAAGGAGGGTTGTACAAACCTTTGAGTATGGGTTCGTGGACAGTATAACTTCATCTCATCAAAAAGACCGTGATTTGCGCTTTCTACACATAATTGTATATTAAACAAGAGATAAAACTAATAGACAACAGGTGATAATTAGATATTTGCCTTAGGTGTTTTGAACTGGAAGCGCTTTGGGTGCGGCATTCTCGGATTTTCCAATCATACCATATTTGTTTATGGTGGTTATGTGCCAAGCCCAAGTACTTACTCCTTGTTTTTTGGTACTTTGCACCCCTGTTGATTGTAGTCAGATCTTGCATTCCACATAAAGGCTGCATAAAAGAGAGAGAAAAAAAAAGCCACTATTTTTTATCACCACGGAACACACATATTTTATGTATATTTCAAACGAGATGATGATGACAACACCAGACTCACTTGATAATTTGCAAAGCAAATATATGTATGGTTTAAAACATGTTCAATAATACGAAATTTCTGGTGAGGTGAAAAGATGCAGCAAGCAATAAAACACACATTTCAATAATTCTTGGCAAAATCCAAGATCTCGAAAAGCAAGTGAAATGTGTATTAGCCCTGTTTTTACGATATATTATAATATATGAAGTCTATTATATTGTGGTTTAACATATTATATTATGTAGCATATCATGTTATTATATCCTTCATCAGGTACCAACAGAATTATAATAACAGTTGCAAAAACTATACCTCCACTTTTACAATCCCCATTTTAAATTCAATTGATTGTGGAAATTTAGTCCTTAGGAAAAATAGAAATAAAAAAAAAAGAAGAAACAAACTAATAAATAAATGTCGTCACAACAACAGAAACAACAACGACAAAATTTAAAATCAACACACAAAAAGTAATTCTTGCAAAAAAACAAAAAAAAACAATCACAATATTTAACCGCTATACAGATTGCTAAGTCATTTCCGAGGGTAAAAAATATTATTATTCCAAAATCTATTGCTGCCAGTTGCTGCCAGTTGCTACCAAATTTCACTTAACATTTTAGCGGAAACCCACAAACCATTTCCGGTTTGCATAGCCACTAATTTAAATCAAAAAAAAGATTTAGTCGAATGCAATGTTTAATTTGTTTATCACTTTTCAAGATCATTTTTCCAGTAATTTCATCATAAACCAGACCAAGACGACATCTGAATAATCACCAGAATCTTTCATATTGGTAAAAGATTAAAACAACGAACTTGATAGAATTATCACTTTTTATGAAGCGTATTCAATTCAATTTTTCACTCGAGTATTATCCCTAACAATGATAATATGACGCGGATTCTGTATTGTAGATTATTATTATAACAATACCCTTGAAAGCACCTTCTTGCATTGCCTTCTTCTTCTTCTTCTTCTTCTTCTTCTTCTTGTATTGCCATTTTTTCTTCCTTTATCTCTCACCCCCTGTTGCCGCCCTTGTTCTACTAACTATTTTTATTTGAAACGTCGTTTTGTGTGATACGGAAATCTGTCTTTTGAATATTGAAACTTATCAAACAAAGTTTTGATGAAATATATACTAGCCATTTCGTCTTCTCCCTTCCTCCTCCCTTGAGAAAATTTTTCTATCATTTTATATCTACCTGAAGTTTGATACCTTTTTTTTTTGAGTTATACTATTTACTTTCACTTCTACTTCATTTTCATTTTAACTCAATAAATTAAACAATTCAAAAGCTGTAGTTAAAGTTTAAGATCCAGAGATCCCACATCTGGTTAAGTTGAGTTTCCATCATTAATAGTATTGTTTTGTTGTTTTTTTTGTTAACATTCATATTTGCATTCAAATTTGGTTTTACAACCACTCAAACTCAAAACTCAATCCATATTCTCAGCATAAACACAGAAGTATACATAAAGTTACACAAGAAATGTTGGCTTGGCTAAGACATCGTATTAGATCTTATAATACTTCCACTTATTCATCAATTTTACCTTCAGCCCTGTTTGGAAAAGTGTACAAAATAGGCACAAAGTTAAACTTTACACTACTTGCCCTTTGCTTACTTTTGGCATGTTCGGTTTTCTTTAATTATTTTTACTTGGCCGATAATAATGGTCTTGATATTGATACTAAAGGAGAAGAAGAAGAAAATGTTTTCAAAGATAGAAAAATGGTTATTTTCCCTAATAATTTTGAAATTACTGATAAAAACTTGCTTGAATATTATCTCAAAACTCTAGAAGAACCATTACATCCACAAGATACAATTTATAGAAACCGATTCATTTATAAAGTACCTGATGTTTCTTATACAAGTCAAACAATAAATTTATTTAGTGGTCTTTCCCAAAATAGTCAATCTTCTAAATGTGAAGACTTATCTTCAAGTTATAGTTTTGACGTTAGTGGTCCTCAAAATAAAAATTGTGATTTATATAAAGTATTAGGGAAATTTTTAAATGATGATAGTGAATATTTCCAAGAAATTTCACCACTTTTCCCCAAATTAAAAGAGATGCTTGTTAAAAAGGAGATTGAAAAACATTGGTTTCAATTAATTGGATCATCAGTATGGTTAGAACAATACGGTGTTCATTTAATGACATCAAGAATTTTCTATTCAAGCACGGGTGATAAAGTGAAACCAGTGGTTTCATTAACTTATGTCCAAGTATTTGATCATGAATGGCGTGAGATTGAAAATGTCGAATTGATAGTTCCTGATGGTGAAGGTAAATATAAACCAATGACATATCCTACGTTTTTACCAATGTCAGTTTATCATAATGAAAAGCAACAACAAGGTAGATTCTATGGAGTAGAAGATCCAAGAATAACATTAGTGAGAAATAAATTAGGGTATGATGAACCCATCATTGTATATAATTCCCATCATCGGAAAATAACTGATGCCAAATCTGATAATGATGGTGAAAGTAATATTCATTTCAAAGCCTATCGATCAATCTTTATGGCATGGTTATGGCAAAATCAAAAGGGGAAAAACAATGTTGAAGAAATTGAAACTGGTAAAATGAAAAATCGGGTTTATGTCAAGAGTAAAGAATTAATAAAACCTAATAATAAAAGAGAAGATAAAGAAAAAAATTGGGCTCCATTTATTAATTATCAACAAAGATTACAACAAGGATTTGATTCTCATGTTTATTTCATGTATCAATTCCAGGATTTAAAAATTTTAAAATGTTCACTTTTGGATGAAGAAGATTGTGTTTGGGAATATCAATTTAATGATAAAAATGGTGCTGGTAGATTACGTGGTGGTACTGAATTAGTCAATATAAATCAATTATTAACCACTTTTGATCATCCAGAGATTAAACGAGTGAAAGATTTAATGCCGCAAAATCGAGAAATTTGGATTGGGGTCGCTAGAGCAGCATTAGAGAAATGTGGCTGTGGTGATAAAATGTATCGTCCAAACATTGTCATTTTAATCAAAGATGGTGATGATCAATATAGATTATCTCATGTTTCTCCATTTGTTGGATTAGGAATTCTTATTTTACCATGGTGGCCTGATAAAGGGTTATGTGATGGTAAGAATTTAATTATCCCTAATGGTATTTCATCATGGCATTTGAATAAAGATGAAGATAATTCCGTTCAAGATTATTTGACCCTTAGTATATCTAGAGCAGATTCAACTGTTGATCTTCTTCATATCAAAGGATTATTAAAGTCAATACTATTTGATGATCCAAACCTGAAATTATTAGAATTGAATGATTATGGGTTTAATAATAAGAATATTGAATGTGCTGTGAAATCTTCAGATGCATTTTGTAAAAAATATGGAAGTGAGTATAAACTCAATAATAACAAAGAGGAAGATAAAGCAAATGGAAATGGAAAAGGGTCTTCGAGTTAGGAAGAACACCTCCGATTTTCCATACAAAAACATAGAATTAAATCAAACCAACATGTCAAGCATATATTCTATTCTAATGTATTTATATAATCTATACATATAATATATATCTTAATAGAGAAAAAGTCAAGGAATAGATGTTGTCCTAGCCATAAATGCATTTTTTATTTTTTATTTCTTACAAGTTTGGCAAAGTTTGTAAATGCAAATAATGATAAGATTGTACTAATCCTTTCCAATGACAAAAAGCTGCAATTACCACCATAACATGAAAGATTTGATGTGAATGACCAAAAATGTCGAATGTACCACTCAGTGGATTATTTAATAATGTATGTTCATCATCTTCAACATGAGTGAATCTTTCAGGAACTCTAGCAGCGTATAATACTGCTCCACCAATATAAAACACCCCTTCCAAAATCAACCATTCAACACCTGCTTTTTGTCTAGTGATTTCAAATCCAAACATATGCATTGAATTAACAATAGGTAATGCCCCTGATAATCCAAATAGTATAAACATAAATGATCTAAATGGTCGATATTCATTTGTTGAAAATTTCCGATCCAATGTTAAAACCGTACATACGGTCCCGAAAAACAATGATAATCCAACAAAAATATTTCTATACCAAGGATAATCATAATAAGCAAACAATATAATTGATATTAATGAACAAGTGATAAGAATGACAATTCCAAAATAATCTAATTGATTACCAAATTTTGATACTGGATGAGAATGAGCTTTTATACAATGGAAAGTCGATGACATAAACATACAAAACGTACATGCCAATCCAAATTGAAGAAAATTCAATTTTTCCCAAACTCCAAGATAATTATCATATTTAGGTAAGATATAATTAATATAATATAATATAACCCAAAATGATATACTCAGGGGTAATAAATGAGAATAAATATTGACGGATTCATTACGTAAATAAGTTAATGATTTGAAACATTCTTTATATGAATTAGTTTGTTTGACATAACCTGATTTAATAAAATGATTATC